>MDSY01044798.1_pt1 | contig 13560 bp, 13 predicted proteins | sample 811131 | NCBI WGS metagenome assembly MDSY01 (sample SAMN05326643, study PRJNA326480) | marine metagenome | isolation source: seawater | place: Atlantic Ocean: South West | collected 2010
AAGCGACATTGAACAAGCAACAAAAAGAGCTAGAGCAATGGTTATGAGAGCAGGGTTTAGCAAAGAATTGGGACCAATTGCTTATGGTGAAAATGAAGAAGAAGTATTTTTAGGTAGATCAGTTGCCAGACAACAGAACATGTCAGAAGAAACTGCAAGAAAAGTTGATAATGAAATAAGAAAAATCGTAGAAAAAGGTTATGAAAGAGCTAAAAAAGTACTTACAGATAAGATTGATGATCTACACAAACTTGCAAAAGCGTTACTAGTATACGAAACCTTGACAGGTTTTGAAATTGAGGAACTTATAAATAAAAATATATTCCCAAAAAATAAAGAGGATTTAAAAGTTGAAGAAGACGATCAAGGTTCAGCACTTGGTTCGATAGGTCTTAAGCCAAAGATAGTTCACTAATATAAATGAATAATTATTACACAAGAGCGTGTAATTTTTATTTTGGAAAAATTTCAAAAGAAAAAGTTAAGCTTAAAAGTTCACTACCTTTAAATGGAGATCCATTAATATCATTTGATTGTATTGAAATTATTTCTAGAAATAAAAAAAAAAAAATTAATATTAAAAAAATTAATAAACTTCCAAAAATTTTAAAAAAAAAAGTTTACAATGATTTAAAAAATATTACTAAAAAAAAAAATTTTTTAAATTTAAATTTTAAAAATAGTCCTATTATTATGGGCGTCTTGAATGTAACCCCAGATAGTTTTTCTGATGGTGCCAAATTTAATAAAAAAAAATTAGCTAAAACTCATATAAAAAAACTTTTAAACAATGGAGCAGAGATAATTGATATAGGTGGAGAATCAACAAAACCAGGAGCAAAAGACATATCAACAAAAGTAGAATGGAATAGATTGAGATCTATAATAAAATATCTAAGCAAGCAAAATTGTTTTGTTTCGCTGGATACTAGAAAAAGTTTAATAATGAAAAAAAGTTTGTCTTATAAAATAAATCTAATTAATGATGTTTCAGGACTTAATTACGATGAAAATACAATTAATTTTCTTAAAAATTCCAAAACTCCATTTGTCTTACATCATATGAAGGGAACCCCAAAAACAATGCAGGTAAGACCAAACTATAAAAATGTTCTTCTTGATATATACGATTTTTTTGAAGAAAAACTGCATTTAATAAGAAAAATGGGAATAAAACACAATAATATAATTTTAGATCCTGGAATTGGTTTTGGAAAAAATTTGAAACATAATATTACTCTTATTAGCCAAATTTCTATTTTTCACTCATTAGGTTTTCCAATAATGTTAGGTTTGTCTAGAAAAAAATTTATTAGAGATATGTCGGGATCAAATGATAGTAAAACAAGAATTGGTGGAACGGTATCAGCATGTATATTTTCTACCTTGCAAGGTGTTCAAATTTTAAGAGTACATGACGTTAATGAGGTTAATCAAGCACTTAAAGTATTTAAAAAATTAAATTTTAATTAATGAGTAAAAAATATTTCGGAACTGATGGAATAAGAGGCAAAGTAAACCATAACAAAATTAATGGTGAAATGTTCTTTAAATTTGGATTAGCAGCAGGAACATATTTCAAAAATTTAAAAAAAAACAAACAAACAGCAATAATTGCAAAAGATACAAGACTTTCAGGGTATACGTTGGAACCTGCATTAGTATCAGGTTTAGCCTCTGCCGGGATGCATATTTATACTTTCGGACCGTTACCAACTAATGGCTTAGCAATGTTAACAAAAAAAATGAAAGCAAATATGGGCATAATGATTACTGCATCGCATAATCAATACTATGACAATGGACTAAAATTATTCGGTCCAGATGGTCTTAAATTATCTGACAAAATAGAAAAAAAAATTGAAAAATTAATAGATACTAAAATAACAAATAACCTATCAGAAGCAAAAAATCTTGGTAGAGTTAAAAGATTAGAGGATGGTACTGATAAATATATAGAAATTTTAAAAAAAAATTTCCCATCTTCATTTAGCCTTAAAAAGTTAAGGATAGCCATTGACTGTGCCAATGGAGCAGCATACAAAGCAGGACCTAAGCTACTTAGATCACTAGGAGCCGTAGTATATGAGACGGGAACAGTTCCAAATGGTTTAAATATTAACTATAATTGTGGCTCAACTTACCCGAATAAAATTAAAAATTTAACTAAAAAAACCAAAGCAGATATTGGAATCTCTTTAGATGGTGATGCAGATAGAATCATTATATGTGACGAAAAAAGCAATGTCATTGATGGAGATAAAATAATTGCCATGCTTGCAGAGAGATGGAAAAGAAAAAAAATTCTTAAAGGAGGTGTTGTTGGAACTTTAATGTCTAATTATGGATTAGAAAATTTTTTTAAAATTAACAAAATAAAATTTTTACGTTCAAATGTGGGAGATAGATATGTAAAAGAAATGATGAAAAAAAATAAATTTAATTTAGGCGGTGAACAGTCTGGGCACATTATCTTAGGTAAATTTGCAACTACAGGAGACGGATTACTCGTTGCCTTAGAAGTACTTTTTTCAATGAGAAAAGGAAAAAAAGCAAGTGAATTATTTAATAATTTTAAACCAACTCCACAATTATTAGAAAATATAAATGTTGAAGATAAATCTATAATAGATACACCTAAATGTAGAAAGGCAATAAGATTTGCAAATAAAATTATTAAAAGTAATGGCAGGATGTTAGTCAGAAGTTCAGGAACAGAGTCTAAAATAAGAATTATGTGTGAAACAGAAAATAAAGTATTACTTAATAAATGTGTAAATATTGTAAAAAGATCGATAATATAAATTGAAAATTAAATCAAAAATACTAATCATCGCAGGATCCGATTCATCAGGAGGTGCAGGCATACAGGCGGACATAAAGACCGTTACCTCTCTTGGCTCATATGCGATGACAGCTATTACTGCAGTAACTTCTCAAAATACTACTGGAGTTTTATCAATAGTTCCAATACCACCTTTAGAAATTTCTAGACAAATAGAATATACTTCTAAAGATATCAAGCCAGATGCTATCAAAATTGGCATGCTTCATTCTCCAATAGCTATAAAATCAATTATTAAATCTTTAACTAAAATTAAAATAAAAAAAATTATATTAGATCCTGTAATGGTTGCAAAAGGGGGTGCTAAATTAATAAGCGATAAATCTATTAGTATAATAAAAAAAAAATTATTAAAAAAGGTTTCTTTAATAACACCAAATATTCCTGAGGCAGAAATACTTTCTAACATGAAAATATATTCTCAGAGTGATATGATTCATTCGGCTAGAAAGTTAATAAATTTAGGAGCTAAAAACGTTCTCATAAAAGGAGGTCATTTACCAAAAAAAATATTGACAGATATACTTGTAAATAAAAAAGAATTTGTAATATTTAAAAATAAAAAAATAAAAACAAAGAATACACATGGTACAGGTTGTACTTTATCTAGTGCTATAGCTACCTATTACTCATGTGGAAAAACTTTAAAGAAATCTTGTGAAATGGCAATTAAGTATGTTAACCATGCTATAGGCACTAGGCCAAATTATGGAAAAGGCCATGGACCAATTAACCACTTAAATACAATTATAGTAAATAAAAAATTTAAATGAAAAATGTTGTAGTAGTAGGTTCTCAGTGGGGAGATGAAGGCAAAGGAAAAATAGTAGACTGGCTTTCATCTGAAGCAGATGTCGTGATTAGATTTCAAGGTGGACACAATGCAGGTCATACACTTGTTATTGATGGAACGACATACAAATTAAGATTGCTTCCTTCTGGTATTGTGAGAAAAAACAAGGTGTCTGTTATTGGCAATGGGGTTGTTATTGATCCATGGGCTTTTTTAGAGGAAATAGAAGAAATAAAATCTAAAGGAATAAATATTGCAGAAAGTAATCTAATTATATCTGATGCTGCAACTTTAATATTGCCATTTCATAGGGAAATGGACGAAATAAGAGAGGATTTAGCAGGCAGCTCAAAAATAGGCACTACAAGAAGAGGAATTGGACCTACTTATGAGGATAAAGTTGGAAGAAGGTCCATAAGAGTTATGGATTTAGTTTCAGAGTCAAATCTTGATAAAAGGCTAGACAATGCATTATTGCATCACAACGCAATTAGAAAAGGTCTTGGTAAAAAAATATTTCAAAAAGAAAATTTAAAAAAAGAATTATTAAAAATAGCACCAAGTATACTTAAATTTTCTCAACCAGTTTGGAAAAAAATTGAGGAATTCAAAAAAAATAGTAAAAAGATATTGTTTGAGGGTGCGCAAGGAATATTATTAGATGTCGATCATGGAACATATCCTTTTGTGACATCTTCTAACACCGTTGCTTCGTCCGCAGCTACTGGCTCTGGATGTGGCCCAAATTCAATTAATTATGTCCTTGGAATTACAAAGGCTTACACTACTAGAGTAGGAGAAGGACCTTTTCCAACTGAATTAAAAAATGAGACTGGTGCGCTTCTAGGTAATCGAGGAAAAGAATTTGGCACAGTTACTAACAGAAAGAGAAGATGTGGATGGTTTGATGGTGTTTTAGTGAGACAAACAATAAAAATATCAGGCATTGACGGTATTGCTTTGACTAAATTAGATGTTTTGGATGAATTAGAAGAGATAAAAATTTGTATTGCCTACGATCTGGAGGGGAAAAAAATTGACTATTTACCAACATCAGTTGATGAGCAATTAAAAGTGAAACCAATTTATAAGATTTATAAAGGTTGGAAATCATCGACTGAAGGTATTAAAAACTTTGATCAATTGCCTGAAAATGCAAAAATTTATATTAAAGATCTTGAAAAATTTATAGAAACTAAAATTTCTAGCATTTCTACTAGTCCTGAAAGAAACGATACAATTCTTTTAGAAGATCCTTTTAAAATTTAATTTGCTGTAAGTAAGTTTTTTGATTTAGCTGAATTAAGCATGTGCTTTTGTAATTTTTCAAAAGCTTTATTTTCTATTTGTCTGATTCTTTCTCTACTAATTTTAAATTTTTTACTTAGCTCTTCTAAGGTAATTGGATCATCGGTCAATCTTCTTGAATACAGGATTTGTTTTTCTCTTTCATTTAAAATTTTTATTGAGTCTTGTAAAAGATCTTTTCTCTGCTCCATTTCCTCATTTTGTGCAAACCTAATTTCATGATCCATCTCTTTATCAACAACCCAGTCTTGCCACTCGTCACCATCTTCTCCTATTGGCGCATTTAAAGATTGTTCTTTGGCAGAAAGCCTTCTATTCATTGACACAACTTCATCTTCACGTACATCTAATCTGTTAGCAATATCTTTAATATGTTCATCTTTCAAATCACCTTCAACTCTAGGAGCAATTTGGTTTTTAATTTTCTTTAAATTGAAAAATAATTTTTTTTGAGCTGTTGTAGTCCCAATTTTTACTAGGCTCCAAGATCTTAAAACATATTCTTGAATTGATGCTTTAATCCACCACATCGCATATGTTGCTAGCCTAAAGCCTTTTTCGGGTTCAAATTTTTTTACTGCTTGCATTAAACCAACGTTTCCTTCAGATATCATCTCATTTAAAGGCAAGCCATAACCTTTGTAGCCCATAGCAATTTTAGCAACTAACCTTAAATGACTAGTTACTAATTTTTCTGCTGATTTTACATTTCCAGTTGTTTTCCAGTTTTTTGCTAGCATGTATTCTTCTTCTGCGTCTAACATAGGAAATTTTTTTATCTGCGCCAAATATCCGGCCAAACCACCCTCATTAGAAATTGATGGTAAATTATAAGATGTTGTACTCATAGTGATTAGTTATTTAATAAAGATTTATAATTTTACAACAATTTTATTTATTAGAATTTCTTAGCTTTTTTAAAATATTTTCTAATTCTTTAGGAAAATTTGATGAAAATTCTAATCGTTCTCCAGATGTAGGGTGGTCAAAGCCCAATTTTTTTGCGTGAAGGAACTGTCTTTCTAATTTTAAGATGAGATGTTCAAGATTAGGATCAATATTTTTAAATTTTTTATATTTTTTCTTATACTTTTTGTCACCAAGTATATTGTTTCCTTTATAACTCATATGAACTCTAATTTGATGAGTTCTTCCTGTTTTAAGTATGCACTCAACCAAGCTAAGAGTGGGAACTTTTTCATTTTCAAATACCTCTAAAGTTTTATAATTTGTTATTGCTTTTTTACCTTTATAAACTCCAACTTCCATCATCTGCCTATTTTTTGAACTTCTTTTAATTAAACTTTCTATCTTACCATTTTGCGGTCTGAGTTTTCCCCATATTAAGGCTTGGTATACGCGGGTAATTGTATGTTCCGAAAATTGACTTGATAGTTTCTCATGTGATTTATTATTTTTTGCTATCACAATTAATCCAGATGTGTCTTTGTCTATCCTATGAACTATACCAGGTCTTAATTCATCCCCGATATTGGAGAGTTTTTTATCATCAAGATTCATTAAAGCATTTACAATTGTATTATCGTAATTACCAGCACCAGGATGCATTGAAATTCCAGCAGATTTATTGATCACAATCAAATCATGATCTTCATAAATAATATCTAATTTATATTTAAAGGGTTTTAAAGAAGCTCTTTTAGGTTCAGGAATTTCAAAGATAATTCTATCATCCTTTATTATTTTTTTAGAGGGGTCTTTAATAACAACATTATTTATTTTTAGTTTTTCATTTAAAATTAGGTTTTTAACTCTTGTTCTGCTTAGTTCTTTTTTTTTTTTAGATATAAATGTATCAATTCTAACATCTTCTTCATCTTTCTGGACAATTAAATTAATGATATTTTTCATAAATTATAATAATAATACAATATGCGTTCGTAGCTCAACTGGATAGAGCGCCAGATTTCGGCTCTGGAGGTTCAGGGTTCGACTCCTTGCGGGCGCACCATATATTATTCACCCATATTTATTAAAGTTCCCTTCTTTTTTGCAACACTAAATGAGTAGTAGAATAAAACGATTGATAAAACAAAATAAATAACATTTAAAATAAAAGCATTATAAATATTATTTAAATCTATTGATTGGTTTATTAGAATATTTCTCGCTTCTTCAAAAATATATACCAAAGGTAAAATGTAAGCAATTTTTTGAAATACTTCTGGTAGTATTTCGATAGGATAATAAATACATCCAAAGGGTGCCAATAGAAACATGGTTGACCAAGCGATATTTTCAAACGAAGGACCATATCTTAATAATCCGGATGAAACTAAAACTCCCAGAGTTATACCGAATATGTACAGACTTAAAAAAAGTAAAAACAAGAATATACCAAGGTCTAATATTGATATGCCAAATAAAGGAGATGTTAACAAAATAGCTGGAATCAAACCTATTAAAGCTCTTATAAGTGCTGTAATTACTAATGAAGTTAATATTTCTCCAATTTTTATTGGGGCAATAAACAAATTTGTAAAATTTCTGCTCCATATTTCCTCTAAAAATAACATGTTAAAACCAATGCTAGTTCTAAATAAAAAATCATAAAGTATTGCGCATGTAAGTATTACACCAACAGCATTATTATAGTACGTTGTATGTGTAGCAAAAAAATTAGATATAAAGCCCCATAATGTAATTTGGATTGTAGGCCAGTAAATTAAATCTAATACACGCGGAAAAGATCTAGTTATCAAAAAAAAATGTCTTAAAAAAAGGCCATAAATTCTAGTAAAACTCATTATTACTCCTTGAAAGCTTTAAAAAAACCTCTTCTAGATTTTTTCTACCATGTTTATTTATCAAATCTTGAGGAGTTCCTTCATCTATTATTTTTCCTTCTTTCATCATCATTACGGACTTACATAGTCTCGTAACTTCATTCATGTTATGAGAAGCAAGCAAAATTGAAATTTTTTTTTCTTTTTTGTAGTTTTCTAGAAAAGTTCTTACAAAATCACCAACTTCAGGATCTAGAGATGCCGTTGGTTCATCTAATAATAAAATGTTTGGTTCATTAATAAGTGCTTTAGCTAGGCCAACTCTATTTTTTTGCCCAGATGAAAGTTCACCGGTAACTCTATCAAGTAGATTTTCTAGTCTTAGTTTTTCAGTTAAATAATCTATAGTTTTATGTAAATTTTTAATTTTATAAAGCTTACCATATACAATTAGATTTTGTTTTACAGTAAGTTTTTTTGGTAATTCAATATAGGGCGATATGAAATTTATTCTCTCTAAAATTTCAATTCTATTTTCTTCAATTTTTTTCCCTTCAATTAAAATTTCCCCACTTGTTGGTTTTAGCAAGCCTAATAACATACCGATAGTTGTTGTTTTGCCTGAACCATTGGGTCCGAGTAGGCCCAAAATTTCATTCTCCATTATATTAAATGAAATGTTTTGTACTGCCTCTTTAGAACCATATAATTTTTTAAGTTTCTTTACTTCTATAATTTTTTTCATAATTTTTTGGCTGCTCTAATTAATCTATCATTAATTGTTTCTCCAATACCTTTTTGTGGAATTTTTTCTATAGCTAAAATTTTGTAACCATTTTTTTTTACTTTTCTTAGTGTTTTATATAAATTTTTAGCAATTTCTTTTATATTTTTATTTTTACTTAAATAAAAAAAATTTTTATTTCTTTCTTTTCTTTTTTTTATTAATAATAAAGCTTCATTTTTCCTAATGTTTATAGCGTTAAGTCTCATAGTAATTCCAGGAGAATAATGAGTCTTACCTTGACCAGGAACTAAAATTTTATTTTTTCTAATTTTTTTATAATATTTTTTATCTATGTATTTTTTAATTTTTTTTTTATCAAAACCACCTAGTCTTAATATTTCTGGTTTATCAACTAGATTGATAATTGTAGACTCTAAACCTATTTTGGATCTTCCACCATCTAAAATGTATTTTAATTTTTTTCCAAACTCATCTTTTACATCGTCCTTGCAAACGGGACTAATTCTTTTTGAAATATTAGCACTAGGAGCTGCCAAAGGATAATTCAGTTTTTTAAGAAGATATCTAGTTAATTGGTGTTTTGGAAATCTTACAGCTAAAGTTTTTTTTCCATTTGTTACATTATTAGAAATTTTACTAGTTTTTTTTAGCTTAAGCACAAATGAGATAGGACCTGGTGAATATTTTTTATAAAGTTTTAAAAAGAGATCATTTATCTCACAGTCTTTTTTTAAATCCTGTAGATTTGAGTAGTGAACAATCAAAGGATTTTTTTTTGGACGTTTTTTTAATCTAAATATTTTTAAAGTAGCAACATTAGAATAAGCATTACCGGCCAGACCATAAACTGTTTCAGTTGGTATACCTATACATTCGTTATTATTTAAATATTTAATAGCTTTTTTAATATTTGAAAGATTGTTTTTCATATAATAATACAAACTAATATATGAATGAAAAAAATTTTCCAGATGATATTAATTCAAAGTCTTTAAATGAACTGACTAAATTAGCAAACGAAATTATTGATAATTTAGAGAATGAAAAAAATTTAGAGAATTCAATTAATGATTATCAAAGATTAATTAAATTAAACAATCTTATAGAGAAAAAATTTAAAAAAAGTTCAAAAGATATTTCTGAAAATACAAAATCAAAGATTAAAGAAATTTCAACAAAAAATGAAAATAAAATTAAATAAAGTTGCAAACGATACAAATAACTTTCTTAAAAAATATTTAAGAAATCAAAAAAATACTGATCTTATAAAGCCAATAAAATATGGCTTGCTGCCTGGAGGAAAAAAAATTAGATCTAAAATTTTAGTAGATGTTGGAAAAATCTTTAACATAAATTATAAAACTTTAATACATATTGGTGCTGCAGTTGAATGTATTCATGCCTACTCATTAATTCATGATGATTTACCTTGCATGGATGACGATGATTTAAGAAGAGGAAAAGTTAGTACGCATAAAAAGTTTGGAGAATCTACAGCAGTTTTGGCAGGAAATTCTTTATTAACAATGTCTTTTGAAATTTTAACCGATAATAAATTAAAACTTAGTTACGAAAAAAAAAATTTATTAATAAATTTTATTTCTAAGTCCTCAGGACATACAGGTATAGCTGGAGGACAATTCTCTGATTTAAATTTTGAAAGAAAAAAAATATCTCTATCCAAAATTATTGATATGCAAATAAAAAAAACTGGAAGACTATTTAGTTTTTGTTGTTTGGCACCAATTTTGATTATTGGTAGAAAAAATGAAATAAAGAGATTTAATAATATAGGAGAAAATATAGGACTTTTATTTCAAATTGTCGATGATTTAATAGATTACAAAGGTAATTCTAAAAAAGCTGGAAAAAAAACTAATAAAGACCAAAAAAAAGGAAAAGCAACTTTAATTAGTTTACTGGGTTATAAAAATACTGTTAAATACATTAACAATTTAAAATTTAATATTTTTAAAAATCTTAAAAAATTTGGGTATAAGGCTTCAGATTTAAAAGATACAATTAACTATATTATGGTTAGAAACAAATGAGAAAAAATTATAAATATTTAGATGATATAAATTTTCCATCTGACATCAAAAAACTTTCTCAGTCGGAATTAAAGGTATTGGCTAAAGAAGTCAGAGAAGAGCTAATAGATGCAGTATCTGAAACCGGAGGTCATCTTGGAGCAGGTCTAGGTGTTGTAGAATTAACTGTTGCTTTACATTACATATTCAATACTCCAAATGATAAATTGATTTGGGATGTTGGACATCAATCTTATCCACATAAAATACTAACTGGTAGAAGAGATAAAATTAGAACTTTAAGAAAAGGTAATGGATTATCTGGCTTTACAAAAAGAGCTGAGAGTGAATATGATCCATTTGGTGCCGCACATAGTTCTACTTCTATATCATCAGCTTTGGGTATTGCAGTTGCAAATGAACTTTCTAATAAATCTACAAATGTCATTGCTGTTATTGGTGATGGTGCAATAAGTGCCGGTATGTCTTATGAAGCAATGAATAATGCAGGTGCAAGCAAAACTAAAATGATTGTAATTTTAAATGATAATGACATGTCAATTGCCAAACCTGTAGGTGCAATGAGGACTTATCTAGCAAAAATTTTGTCTGGAAATATTTATTTTAGTTTTAGAGAAACCGTGAAGCTTATTATATCAGCTTTTTCAAAAAGATTTAGCAAGAAAGCTGGAAAAGCAGAAGAGTTTTTGAGATCTGCAGTTACTGGAGGAACATTATTTAATGCAATGGGTTTTTATTATATTGGACCAATAGATGGGCATGATGTTGATGCTCTAATATCTGTTCTAAAAACTGCAAAGGAAATTAATATTAAAGGCCCTATAATGATACACATAAGGACAAAAAAGGGTAAAGGATATGAGTTTGCTGAAAAATCAGATGATAAGTACCATGGAGTTTCAAAATTTAATATAAACACAGGAATTCAAGAAAAAACGAAATCAAATATTCCAGCTTATACAAAGGTTTTTGCTAATACTCTTATTAAACATGCAGAAAAAGATAGTAAAATTGTAGGCATAACTGCCGCAATGCCATCAGGAACCGGCATGGACAAATTTGGAGAAAAATTTCCTTCTAGGATGTTTGATGTAGGAATAGCCGAACAACATGCTGTTACTTTTGCAGGGGGTTTAGCCACAGAAGGATATAAGCCATACGCAGCAATTTATTCTACTTTTTTACAAAGAGCATACGATCAAGTAGTCCATGATATTGCTATTCAGAGTTTGCCAGTTAGATTCGCAATTGATAGAGCGGGATTGGTTGGGGCTGATGGACCAACACATGCAGGTTCATTTGATATAACTTATTTATCAACTTTACCAAATTTTATTGTAATGGCTGCAAGCGATGAAGCGGAACTTGTAAGAATGATCAATACATCAGTTCATATAAATGATAGGCCATCTGCTTTTAGATACCCTAGGGGTAATGGAGTTGGAGTAAACTTACCACCATTAGATGAAAAATTAGATATTGGAAAAGGCCGTATAATCAAGGAAGGAAAAAAATTAGCCTTAATAAATTTTGGAACCAGATTACAAGAATGTTTAATAGCTCAAGAAAATTTATCCAAAAAAGGTGTTAATATAACAATAATCGATGCAAGGTTTTGTAAGCCTCTCGATGAAAGTTTGATTTGGCAAATGGCTACAGATCATGAATCAATTATAACAATTGAAGAAGGTTCAATAGGTGGTTTTGGCTCTCATGTTGGACAGTTTCTTGCTGAAAAAAATTTATTGGATGGCAATTTAAAATATAGATCTATGATTTTGCCAGATAGGTTTATTGATCATGATAAGCCCGAATTAATGTACAAGTACGCCGGTTTAGATGCTAAGAGTATTGAGCTTAAAGTATTTGATACTTTAAATTCAAAAGTAATAATCAAGAAAATTAATTAGCTTTTACACTGAGCAATATTCATCAAATAGTGGTCCAAGAGTACGCAGTGCATCATTGCTTCTCCTATTGGTACGGCTCTAATACCAACACAAGGATCATGTCTACCTTTAACAGATATAGAAGTATTTTTTCCAAACTTGTCAATTGTTTTTCTTGAAGTTAATATAGAAGAAGTTGGTTTAACTGCAAAAGAAACTATTATATCTTGTCCGGTAGATATTCCTCCAAGAATCCCACCTGCATTATTTGATTTAAAATTAATTTTTTTTCCCTTTCTAAATATTTCGTCAGAATTTTGTTCACCAGTTAATTGAGCCGAATTCATTCCTGAACCTATATTTACACCTTTTACGGCATTAATGCTCATCATTGCTGATGCTAAATCCATGTCAAGTTTTGAATATATTGGAGCACCCAATCCTACAGGCAAGCCTCTAGCTCTTACCTCGATTATTGCCCCGCAAGAAGATCCAGCTTTTCTAATGCTAAGTAAATATTTTTCCCATATTCTTAAAATTGATTTGTCAGGACAAAATAATGAGTTTTTTAAAATAAAATTATCACTCCAATTGTTCGTATCACAACCTAAAATACCTAATTGAGTAACAGCGCCTATAACTTTATATTTAACTCCAATTTTTGTTTGTAAAACTTTTTTTGCTATTGCACCAGCGGCTACTCTAGTCGCTGTTTCTCTAGCTGATTGCCTTCCTCCTCCTCTATAATCTCTAGTTCCATATTTTTTAAAATAAGTAAAATCAGCATGCCCTGGTCTAAACTTATTTTTAATAGTTTCATAATCTCTAGATCTCATATCTTTATTGAATATGATCATTGAAATTGGAGTTCCTGTGGTTTTCCCCTCAAAGACACCTGATAAAATATTTACCTTATCATCTTCTTTTCTCTGGGTTGTAAACTTAGATTGACCAGGCTTTCTTTTATTTAGCTCCGCCTGTATCTCTTTTTCACTGATCTTTATGTTTGGAGGACAACCGTCCACAACACAACCTATAGCAGGACCATGAGATTCTCCCCATGTTGTAAACCGAAAAAACTTTCCAAAAGTATTAAATGACATTAATTTATTATATAAATTATTTTGTTTAAATTATGAATCAAAAAAATTCACTTAATCTGAATATTTGCTTTAAAGA
>MDSY01053688.1_pt1 | contig 13558 bp, 15 predicted proteins | sample 811131 | NCBI WGS metagenome assembly MDSY01 (sample SAMN05326643, study PRJNA326480) | marine metagenome | isolation source: seawater | place: Atlantic Ocean: South West | collected 2010
TCCCAATTTCTATAGCTGATGCTGCATTAGGTACTACAATTGAAATACCAACAATTGATGGTGGAAGAGCAAAAATTAAAATACCAGACGGAACTCAAAATGCAAAACAGTTTAGATTAAAAGGTAAAGGAATGCCCTACATGCGTGGTAGTGGAAATGGTGATCTTTACGTTCAAGTAAATACAGAGATTCCAATCTCGTTAAATAAGGCTCAAAAAGAATTGCTTGAGAAGTTTAGAGAAATTGAGAATGAAAAATCCAACCCAAGTATTAAGAAATTTTTCCAAAAAGCTAAAAACTTTTGGAAAAACTAAAAGACTAATTAACAAAAAAAGGTTAATATTTTCCTGAATGAAAAAAATTAACTTAGCAATTACTGGTTGTCTTGGAAGAATGGGCCAGCAGCTTATTAAATCTTCAAGATCTAATAAGAATTTTAAATTAGTGGCACTTACAGAAAATAAACCTATTAATAAGAAAATAGCTGGTATCAAAATACATTCAAATACAGATATTGCCTTTAAGAATACTGATGTAATTGTAGATTTTACAGTCCCAAAATGTACTCTTGAGATTCTTAAAATAGCTTCAAAACTCAAAAAAAGAGTCATTATTGGAACAACTGGCTTTACTCAAAAAGAAGAGGTTTTGATTAAGAGGTTCTCAAAAAAAATTCCCATATTAAAAGCTGGTAATATGAGTCTAGGTGTTAATTTACTAATGTATCTAACAGAGATTACATCTGGATCTCTTGGGGATAATTATTTAAGTAAAGTATTTGAAACTCACCATAAACATAAAAAAGATTATCCATCTGGAACTGCGTTAATGCTTGGAAAGGGTATTGCCAACGGAAAGAACAAAAATTTATTTGGTTTAATGGGTAAAAAATTTTTAAATAAAAAATCTTTTCCTTTTGGAAAAAAAATTAATTTTAACTCTGTTAGAAAAGGGGAGATTATTGGAGAACATGAGGTAACATTTTCAAGTGGTAAAGAAAAAATAGCTTTAAATCATGAAGCGTTTGATAGAGCTTTATACTCAGATGGTGCTTTAACTGCTGCAAAATGGATTATCAACAAAAGAGTTGGGCTTTATTCAATGAGAGATTTATTAAATTTTCAATAATGTGTGAGAAGAAAAAAGCAAAACAAATACTAAAAATCTTAAATAAAATTTATCCAACAACTCCTATTCCTTTAAAACACAGGAATAAATTTACTCTTTTAACCTCTGTTCTTTTATCGGCACAATGCACAGATCTAAATGTCAACAATGTTACCAGAGAGATATATCCAAAATATAATAAACCAGAACATTTTGTAAAACTAGGAAGAAAAAAAATTGAAAAATTAATAAAAAGTATAGGGATATTTAGAATTAAAGCTAAAAGCATTTATTTGATGTCTAAACAACTTTTGGAAATACATGGTGGTAAGGTTCCAAAAACCTTTGATGAGCTTGAAAGACTACCAGGTGTAGGTCACAAAACAGCAAGTGTAGTCATGTCTCAGGGGTTTGGGGTTCCAGCATTTGCAGTGGACACCCATATTCATCGACTAGCTCAGAGATGGGGGTTAACTAATGGTAAAAATGTTGTTCAAACTGAAAAAGATTTAAAAAGAATTTTTCCAAAGAAAACTTGGAGCAAACTACACCTCCAAATAATTTATTATGGTAGAGAATATTGCCAAGCCCGAAGTTGCTATGGTTTAACTTGTAAAATTTGTATGACTTGTTATCCTAATCGAAAATATCCAGTTAATATAAAAAAAGCTTAATATGAAAATTATAGGAATAGGAAATGCTATAGTTGATGTCATTTGTAAAGTTGAAGATAAATATTTATTTGAAAATGGATTAACAAAAAGCACGATGAAGCTTGTAGATGAAGCTGAGTTCAATAAGCTTTTATCAACTCTAAAAATTGAAGATACAGTTTCGGGGGGGTCAGTTGCCAATTCTATTGTAGGACTATCTAGATTAGGAAATAAAGTTGGATTTATTGGTAAAGTTAATGATGATAAATTCGGTCAAAAATATGAAGAGGGCTTAAAAAAAGAAAATGTAGATTATTTTTATTCTAAAAAAAAAGAAACTTTACCAACTGGCACTTGTTTAATATTAATTACACCAGACTCTGAAAGAACAATGTGTGCATTTCTTGGCACCGCAGGTAAGATAAGCAAGAATGATATTGATGAAGACTTAGTTAAAAATAGTGAAATGGTTTTTCTAGAGGGCTATTTATGGGATGAGGGTGAGCCCAAATCTGCTTTTGATAAAGCAATTAACAATTCTAATAAAATAGCAATGTCATTATCAGATCAGTTTTGTGTAGAGAGACATAAGCCACATTTTTTGGATTTAATTAAAAACAAAATAGATTTAACTTTTACAAATGAACAAGAAATCACTTCATTAATAGATGCTAAAAACTTTCAGGAAGTTATTTCATTTAGCCAACAACTTGAGAAAATAATTATCATTACACGTGGAGAAAAAGGAAGTGTTGCTGTAATTAATAATGAAATTATAGAATGTGAAAGCAAAAAAGATCTTGCTATAGTGGATTTAACTGGTGCTGGTGACTTATTTGCAGCTGGCTATCTTCATGGACATATAAATGGTTTAACACCTCTTGAAAGCCTTAAAAAGGGGACAGAAATGTCATCACTAATAATTCAAAAAGTAGGCGCAAGATTAGATTAAATTAAATTTTGTATCCTTCCTTTAAACTTAAAATAAAATTATCATCATTGAACGTACTTTTAATTTTTTTTCTTAGTCTATAAATATGAGTTTCCACAGTGTGTGTTTCTAGTGTATTTGAGTATTTCCAAACTTCATTTTGAAGATTAATTACAGGCTGTGGTGTTTTTTTTTTATTTAAAAATAAGATAATATCAATTTCTCTTTCAGTGAGTTTTAATTCATCCACTTTACTTGAGATAATTCTTGAGTTTATGTTTAGAAGATAATTTTTAATATTTAATTGAGATTGAAAATTATATTTTTTTTTAATCAAAAGTATATTTATTCTGTCTATTAAATGACCAATTTTAATTGGTTTGTCATCAAGTACTATTAAACTACTGGTGTTAAATTTTGATGAAGATAGTAGTAAGTGGTTATTTTTTTTAGAAATAATTATTGAACTTACAGCTTCACGATTCTCATTGTCGATCTCTTTTAAAAAATCTTTTGAATTTATAAAATTCAATATTTTAAAAGAAAAAAGGGTTTTAATTTCATCAAGAATATCATTTAAAGTTGAAATTTCTACTATGCTTATAAATTGTTTTGTCATAAAACTTTAGCTTATGTTAATAACTCTTAAAAATAAAGATACCTTAATAATAGATGACTTTAATTTAAAATGTTCAATTGGTAAGAGGGGAATTAGTTCAATAAAAAGAGAGGGGGATAAATGCACTCCACAAGGTGTTTTTACATTGGGCAAATTATATTACAGGGCTGATAGAGTAAAAAAACCAAACACAATACTTTCATCAAAAATTATTAAAAAAAATATGGGGTGGTGTGATGATGTTACTAATAAATCTTACAACAAGGAAATAACAATTAGTAAGAAGATAAAGCATGAAAAGTTATTTAGGAAAGATCATTCATATGATTATTTTGTTGTAATTAACTATAACACCAAAAATATAAAGTATGCTGGAGGTAGTGCAATTTTCTTACATTTAACAAAAACTTATAAAAGAACAGCGGGATGTATTGCTGTAAAGAAAAAAGATTTATTAATAATTTTAAAACTAATAACTAAAAGCAGTAAGATTAAAATTTATTAATCTCTACTTCCAAATATCTTTGAGCCTATTCTGACATATGACGAGTTATAATTTATTGCCTCTAAATAATCATTAGACATGCCCATGCTTAAGTCTTTTAAACTTGTTTTTTTTAATAAAAGATTCATTTCATTGAAATAAATAGATGCTTCTTTATTTTTTGGAGGTAGACACATCAAACCTACAATATTAAGGTTTAATTCATTGACACATTTATCTTTGAAATCACCCACATCATTTGGACTAATGCCAGATTTTTGTGCCTCATTACCTATATTTACTTGTATAAAAATCTTAATATCTTTTTTATATTTTTTTTGTTCATTTGAAATTTTCTCTGCTAATTTTAAACTGTCTAGTGAATGGATATAATCGAATAATGGCACAACAAATTTGACTTTGTTTGATTGAATTTTTCCAATCATATGCAAATTAATGTCTATTAAACCTTTTTTTATTGAGGTCCATTTTTGAATCGCTTCTTGTATTTTATTTTCACCAAAATCTCTCTGTCCATGTTTAATTAATGGCATTATCTCATCAATTGGGAATGTTTTAGAAACAGCAATAATTTTTGTTTTACTGTTTTTTTTCTGTATTTCTTGTTGAATCGATATTAATTTAGCTACTGCATTATGCATAATAAACTTAACGTCTACTACTTTATAAATCATTTTAATAGGGATGAAATAAAAGATTTGAGTAAAAATATTTCCTTAATATATAGGAATTATAAAGATAAATTAGATATAAACATTATTAAAAATATTAGAGATCTATGTATAAAACAAAAAAGAAAATTTTATATTTCAAATAATCTAAAAGTTGCACGAGAACTTAAATTAGATGGTGTTTATATTCCCTCTTTTAATAAATTACTTAACTTTAGAAACATCACAGTTGCCAAAAACTTTAAGATAATTGGTTCTGCTCATAACAAAATTCAACTAATAAATAAAACTAGTCAGGGTTGTAGTGAGATATTCATTGCACCAATATTTAAAACAAAAAAATCTAACTTTTTTTTGAGTATTTCAAAGTTTAATTTAATATCAAATTCCTCAAGAGCAAAAATTATAGCTTTAGGTGGAATTAATTCTTCTAACTTTTTTAAATTAAGGGCTGTTAATTGTTCTGGTTTTGGTGCTATCGAATGGATAAAAAAAAACCGGCCTAAACGAATAGGCCGGTTTTTTTAAAGTTTTGTCTACTAATTAAAATGCAAATGAAACAGCTAATGTGTTTTCACTGTATTCGTCATTAAGTATACCAGCACTATTGTCAGTTTCAGACATTGCTGCTGAAATTGTCATAGCACCCATTGTGTAGGCTGCTTGAACTGATGTCAGTTCAATTTCCGCTAAAGCTGCAGTTGCACCTACTCCTTTGTGTTCTACTTCAGACTCACCGTAAGATACTGTTATATCTCCATTAGTGTAAGCTATACCAAAGAAACTTGACTCTTGGTCTTTGTCAGAAGCAACTACAGTATCAACAGTAGTTACTACTGGAGCTCTTGTTCCTGCATCTAAGTATGATTCTTGGTAAGCAACTGTAATACCACCCATTGCATATTTAACATATCCAGTTGCAGTAGTTACACCTTTTGCACCTTCTGCTGACACAAGTGTGTCAACATCTTCATAACCAAGACCAACTTCAAGTCCACTTTCGTGAGCCATTTGTAAAGTGTAAGCCATACCAGTAGGGGCACTACTAGCAACAACGCCACCTTTAGCAGCCGCACCGAGACCTGCATTCGGGTCAAAAGTAATTGAAGCATTTACAGTAACGCCTTCCATCTCTTGAGTAGGAATTCTATAATCTATAGAACCACTTCCTGTATGAGATCCAAAGTGTGAAGGGTTGTTTAATGTAGATGATGCAGAAACAGTATCCCATGTTTCATTATAAGCATTAGGAGTAATATCATCAATCCCATTTGCTTTTGCACCCGCGATATTATTGTACTGTAGTGTTCCTAAAGAACCCATACCAATAGTCATCTGAGATGAAGTATTAGACAGAGCAGCATTAGTATCAACAGACATGAAATATTTAACAGTAAAACCGTTATCTAATTCACCATTTGCAGTAAAGCCAAGATCTGTAGCAGATCCTATACCAGTACCACTATCTGCAGTTTGAGTTGCCGTTTGTGAATTTGCTACTGAATAAGTAGTCATCATTCCGCCTGACATAGTGTATTCTACAGCGTTCGCTGACACCATAGCTAGAGATCCAGCTAAAGCTGTTACTCCAAGTTTTTTTAAGTTATTCATTATTTTCCTTTTGTTATCGTTTTTCATATGAATGAGCTTTTTATAATTGATTTCCAGTCATTTAGGTGTTTTTTTTCTCATATCTTAATTCTTTATGTGATTTGTGATATATTTATCACTATTAACGATTAGACTTTTTAAATAAGGATTATTAGGCTAAACAATTAAAAATCATGTCTGTTTTTAAATTTTTTAAGTTTTTTATCGTTATTTTAAGCATATCAGCTCTATTAAGTGGCTGTAGCTCTTTACCAAAAATTAAAAAACCAGATTGGTCAAAGGGGGCAATTGAGCCAAATGCTATGAAACGCGCTCAGAATAATGCCCGTGAGGGAAAAGGAATTCAGCTTTTTAAATCTAAAAAAGGTAGCGGTGACTTTATGTTTGCATCCTCAAATCCAATGTGGAAAGCAGCTCTAGATACTTTAAGTTTTGTATCGCTTGCTAATGCTGATTACTCAGGTGGTGTTTTAATAACTGACTGGTATTCAGAAGGAAACCCAAATCAAGCAATAAAAATTACTATTAGATTTTTAAGTAATGAAATTAGATCTGATGGATTGATTGTTAGTTTATATAAACGGAATTGTATTAAAGATGCTTGTTCTACAGTAGAATTAAAAAATGATTTGGTTTTGGATATCCAAAAAAAGATTTTACAAAAGGCAGCAGTCTATAAAGCAGAAAAAGACAGTAAAACTAAAGAAAGCTCCCCAAAAGCTACTTACAAAGGTGATAACAATTAATGATCGTTAACAATTTTAAGTAATTTTAATGATTAAATCAATTGTTAATTAAAAGTGGAAAGATACAATTTTAAAGATATAGAAAAAAAGTGGCAAAGTTATTGGGATCATAAAAAAGTATTCCATGCCAAATTAGATAAAACTAAAAAAAAATTTTACTGTTTAGAAATGTTTCCTTATCCTTCTGGAAATATTCACATGGGTCATGTAAGAAATTACACAATTGGTGATGTACTTTCGAGATATAAAAAACTCCAAGGGTATAATGTTTTACATCCAATGGGCTGGGATTCTTTTGGCATGCCTGCTGAAAACGCTGCCAAACTAAACAACCTTGACCCTAAAGATTGGACTGAAAAAAATATCAAAACAATGAAGGTTCAGTTGAAGAAACTTGGACTCTCGATTGACTGGGGTAGAGAAATATCAACTTGTTCCCCTGAATACTATAAACATCAACAAGCCTTTTTTTTAGAGTTATATGATAAAGGTTTAGTTTATAGAAAAGAAAACTATGTAAATTGGGATCCGGTTGACGAAACAGTTCTTGCAAATGAGCAGGTGATTGATGGTAAGGGCTGGCGATCTGGTGCGATCGTTAAAAGAAAAAAACTTAACCAATGGTTTTTTAGTATTACTAAATTTTCTGAGGAACTTTTAAGTGGACTAAATAGTCTTAATCAATGGCCAAACAAGGTCAAAACTATGCAAAAGAATTGGATTGGAAAATCGTTTGGCTGTGAGGTTGATTTTAAAATTGAACTAGATAAAGAAAATAGCCTAGCAAAATTACCCATTGATAAAATTAAATGCTTTACCACAAGACCTGATACACTTTTTGGATTTTCATTCTTGGCAGTATCTTCAGATCATCCATTATCGAAACATTTTATTAACAATCCAGAGTTTATTAAATTTAAAGATGAATGTTCTAAAACTGGAACTACTGAAGAATCTATAGCGCAGGCTGAGAAAGTTGGTTTTAAAACAAATCTATTAGCAATAAATCCTCTTGATCCTGAAAATAAAGTACCTGTTTATTTTGCAAACTTTGTATTGATGGATTACGGTTTTGGTGCAGTATTTGGATGCCCGGCGCATGATCAGAGAGATTTAGATTTTGCATTAAAGTATGATTTAGAAATCAAAACTGTAGTAAGACCAGATGATAAAACTAAAAATTTTAAGGTTAATAAAGTAGCTTACACTGGCACTGGTTTAATAATTAATTCAAATTTTCTTAATGGCTTACAAGCTCCAAATGAGTCGATTTTAAAGACAATAGAAATTTTAGAACAAAAAGGAATTGGTAAAAAAAAAATTAATTTTAGATTAAAGGATTGGGGTATTTCTAGGCAACGGTATTGGGGTTGTCCAATACCTATTGCTTATAATAAAAATAATGAAGCTATAAAAATACCTTTAGAACATTTACCAATAAAACTTCCTGAAAAAATAAATTTGAAAACAAAAGGTAACCCACTAGATCACCAACATGAGTGGAAGAAAATTCTGATTAATGGTGAAGATTGCACAATTGAAACTGATACATTGGATACCTTTGTTGACTCTTCGTGGTATTTTTTAAGATTCTGTTCCTCTAACAATGAACACTATGGTTTTAATCAGGATGAGATTGATTACTGGATGCCTGTTGACCAGTATATTGGTGGTGTTGAACATGCCATACTTCATTTACTCTACTCTAGATTTTTTACTCTTGCACTAGGATACCAAGATGAAAAATTTAATATCAAGGAACCTTTTTTAGGTTTATTTACACAAGGAATGGTTTGTCACGAAACTTTTAAAGATGAAAATAACCTTTGGTTGAATCCTGAAGAAGTAGAAACTACTAATGGAAATGATTTTTTTATAAAAGGCAATCCAGATAGAGAAGTTAAGGTTGGTGCTTCAGAGTCAATGTCAAAATCAAAAAAAAATACAATTGACCCTGAGGAAATGATAAAAAATTATGGTGCTGACGCAGTAAGATTATTTATTCTTTCAGATAGCCCACCTGAAAAAGATGTTCAGTGGTCTGATCAAGGTATGATTGCTGCATATAAATTTATACATAAATTTTGGCTAATACATCAAAATATAAGAGATAAAATCTTATCTTCAAAAAAAGATGAGATAAAAGAGAAAAATTTATCCGAAGAAAAACTTGAAGAATTTACAAACGAAATAGTAGATAAAATAACAAAAAATTTAGATAGTTTTCATTATAATGTAATTATTGCAAATTTTCATGAGATATATAATTTTTTATCAAAGTTACAATTGAGTGAAGTAAATAGCTCAACTTTACTAGAGAATTATCTTAAAATATTAATAGTTTTAAGTCCAGTTATTCCACATTTCTCGTCTGAATGTACAGATGAAATTCAACAAAAAGAAGGTACTGTGTGGCCAATTGCTATTAAAGAATTTTTAGAAAAAAAAACTCTTGAGATAGTTGTTCAGTTGAATGGTAAAAAAAGAGGTCTAATTTCCTGTAATAAAAACACTAGTGAAAAACAATTGGTAGAAATTATTGAATCTGACAACCAATACAAAAAGTATTTTGAAGATAAGACGATTATAAAAACAATATATGTTAAGGATAGGTTGGTTAATTTAATATTAAAATGAAAAAAATAATTTTTTACCTATGTTTTTTTACTCTATTTGGGTGTGCCGGATATGAACCCTTATTTTCAACAAAGAATTTGTCTTATTACATAGTCGATATTGAAAACGTAAATAGTGATAATGTAACGCAAAAAATATCAAAAAATTTAGATAATAATAAATTTAAGATAGATAATAAAAAAGGATATCTATTAAAAATCTCTTCAAGCAAAAGTAGCGCCATAGTTTCAAGAGATACCAAGGGACAAGTCACAAATTATGAAATGATTGTAAACGTAGAAGTAAAGGTTTTTAACAATAATTCATTGGTTCCATTAAATATTTTACAATTTAATAAAAATTTCACTTATAAAAATCAAGCAAATAAATCTAATTTAAATCTGTATAAAATTAATATCTTGAATAATATGATTAATACTATTTCCCAAGATATAATTATTAAACTACAATCACTGTAGATGATTATCAAAAGTTTTGAAATCAATAAAGTTGATTATAAAAAACAATTTTTTTTATTTTATGGGAGCAATCAAGGTCACAAAAATCAAATAATAAAAGAAAAATTTAAGAAAAAATATTCGGAATGCACCTATTATTATGATGAATCTGAAATTATTAATAATAAAGAAATATTTTTTAGTAATATTTTATCAAAATCATTTTTTGAGAAAGAAAAATTAATTATAATAAATAGAGCAACAGATAAAATAAAAGAAATAATTGAAGAAATAATTGAAAAAGAAATTAGTGATATAATTTTAATTTTGAACTCAAGTGCACTTGAAAAAAAATCTAAACTCAGAGCCTTATTTGAAAAAAACAAAAACACTATTTGTGTTCCATTTTATGAAGACAACGATCAAACTTTATCCATGATGGTGAATTCTTTTTTTAAAGAGAAAAAAATTCAAATTTCACAACAATTGGTCAACTTAATCACAAACAGGTCCAGAGGTGACAGACAAAACTTAAATAACGAACTACAAAAAATAGAGGGTTTTATCGAAAATAAAACAAAGATAGATACTCTAGATATTTTGAAACTCACTAATTTAGCAGAAAATTACAGTGTTTCTGAACTTATAGATTCATGCCTATCAAAAAATAAAAGAAAAACCATACGTATACTTAATGAAAATAATTATTCACTGGAAGACTGCATTCTAATTATTAGAAGTTTTTTAATAAAATCTAAAAGGCTAATGAGATTGTGTGAAAAAATAAAAGAAACAAAAAATATTGAGACAGCCATTACAAGTTTCAAACCACCTATTTTCTGGAAGGACAAAGAAGTTATAAAGCAACAAATAAAAATTTGGTCTTATGAAAATATTAAAAAATTAATTTACAGAATTAGTGATGTTGAACTTTTAATTAAAAAACACTCTAACAGTTCTGTTAATATTCTTTCAGATTTTATTATTGAGCAATCAGCTTAGATTAATAATTAGATTTTATAATTTCAATAATTTTACTTAGTTGTTCAACATCATTATACTCTAAAACTATAGACCCCTTATTATTTTTTTTATTTTTAATAGAAACACTTAGACCAATCTTTTCTGTGATTGATGCTTCTAAAGCTTGTATATTTGCGTCTTTTAAAGGTTTGGTTGGATATTTTTTTACTTTAAAAATTTTTACGAGATTTTCTGCTTGTCTCACAGAAAGCTTTTTATCAATAATTTTTTTAGCTACAAATGTTGAGTTTTCTAAGCCTACTAATATTTTAGCGTGTCCTGTGGACAATTTTTTGTTTTTAATAAGGTTTAAGACTTCTTGTGGTAAGGATAAAAGTCTTAGAAAATTAGCTATATGGCTCCTACTCTTTCCAATAAATTTTGAAACTTTTTCTTGATCATATGAAAAATTATCAATTAATTTTTGATAACTTTCTGCTTCTTCTACTGGGTTAAGATCATTTCTTTGGACGTTTTCAATAATGGCAAATTCTAAAGATTTAAGATCATCTGCTTCAATAATTACAACTGGTACTTCATGCAAACCAGCTTTTTGTGCTGCTATCCATCTCCTCTCTCCTGCTATGATTTCATATTTATTTTTAGTATCATCAGATTTTCTAACAATAATTGGCTGAATAATCCCTCTTTCTTTTATTGAGTTTTCTAAATCTTTTAAACTATCTTCCTCAAAAATTTTTCTTGGTTGAAACTTGTTACTCACCAGATCACTTATAGATAATGTATTGTTATTTATTTCTGGTTTTGTTTCACCTATTAAAGAAGAGAGCCCTCTCCCTAAACCCTTTTTAATTTTATTTGAATCCATTACAGTATGCTCCCTGGTTTGTGTTCTTGATTAATAAATTCATCAGTAAAACTAAAATATGATTTACTACCTGGACAAGCTTTATCATAAACCAAAACTGGCATGCCGTGGGATGGGGCCTCTGACAGTCTAACATTTCTGGGTATAACTGTGAGGTAAACTTTTTCGTTAAAATGGTCTCTTGCTTCTTTTTCAACCTGAGATGAGAGTTTGTTTCTTTTGTCATACATGGTTAAAAGAATACCTCTTATCTTCAATTCAGGATTAAGGTTTGATTTTATTCGTTCAATAGTCTTTATTAATTGAGTAAGGCCTTCTAATGCAAAAAATTCTGTCTGCAGGGGAACTACAAGGGAGTGAGAGGAGACTAACGCCATAACTGTGAGCAAACTTAGTGATGGTGGGCAATCAATTAGAATATAATCATAAGATCCTTCAGAATCATTTAAATAAGGGGCTAATTTAACCTTTAATAAAAATGCTCTTTCACTGTCATCAGCTGTTTCCAGTTCAAGACCAGATAAATCTACATTCGAGGTTATAATATCTAAGTTTTTAAACTCTGTTTTTTTGATCACTTCTGAAATTGATCTTGTACCATTCAGCACTCCATATATTGTCTCACTTGAACTATCCAAGTTTGACAAACCAAGTCCTGTCGTCGCATTTCCTTGTGGATCTAAATCGATTATTAAAACTTTTTTTTTTTGTTGTGCTAATCCAGCTGCAAGATTAATTACTGTAGTTGTTTTCCCCACTCCACCCTTTTGATTTATAATTGAAATAACTTGCATTCTAATTTTTAATTTTTTTTTTAATATTCTTTATATTTAACAAAAATGAATCTTTGCTTGTGATGCTCTTCTTTTTCTCAAAATCAAATTCCCAGTCCTCTAGTGTTTCTTCTAAAACTTTTTCACCATTTTTACCCATAAACAAAATTAAATTCTTATAACTATTAAAATTTTCATAAACTAGCTCTAAAACTATTGGCAATGGTTTAAAAGCACGGGCCATTATTGTACCTGAATCTAGTTTTTGTTCTTCAAAAATATTTTTTTGCACTACTTCAGTGTTTAATTTTAGATCTCTAGAGACCTTTCTTAAAAAATTACTTTTATGGTGGCTTTTTTCATATAAATGCACTTTTACATTTTTTTTTAAGTTTTTTATTATAATTGATATAATTATTCCTGGCATTCCACCTCCTGATCCAATATCAGTTACTATTTCATTATTTAAATCAACAAAATCAATGATTTGAGCAGAATCAATTATATGTCTGTCTCTAATTAAATCATTTTTAGCTGTTTCTTTACTAATTATATTAATTTCTTTATTTTTTTGAATTAACATTGAAATGAACCTTTCAAAGTCTATAAATGTTTCACGTGAAACATTTTGGCTTCCAAGTAAAGGATATTTTTTTAAAATTTCTTCCATTAAGCTATTAGCTTAATAGACTTTCTTTTTACATGTGACAACAAAATATAAACAGCAGCAGGCGTTATACCGTCTATTCTGAGTGCTTGTCCCATAGTTTTTGGTTTTATTTGTTTAAACTTAGCCTTTACCTCATTCGAAAGACCTGAAAGATCATCATAATTAACTTTATCTGGTATAATTAAGTTTTCATCTCTCTTAAAAGCTAATATATCTGCTTTTTGTTTTTTAAGGTATCCCTTATAATGAGCATTAATTTGAATCTGTTCATCTATTTTAATGTCAAAAAAAGGTATATTTGGCCATATTTCTCTTATTTTTTTCATATCAACACCTTTTTGTGCCA
>MDSY01101345.1_pt1 | contig 13556 bp, 12 predicted proteins | sample 811131 | NCBI WGS metagenome assembly MDSY01 (sample SAMN05326643, study PRJNA326480) | marine metagenome | isolation source: seawater | place: Atlantic Ocean: South West | collected 2010
GTCGGCTTAGGCTTAGGCATGAGCATGGGCATGGGCATGGGCTCAAGTTTATCGATGGCCTCATCAAGTGAGCGTGTACGGCCGACAATACTGAAAGGAAAAGAAGTTGACCTCAACATCGCTTATGCACCAGTTAATTTTACGGGTAAACACCGAATGGCTACCGCCATTAATGGTTCGGTACCTGGCCCAACATTGCGATGGCCTCTGGCTTAGGCGCTGGTTGGTCTAACCTTCATGCAGGCCTGAGACTTCGTTATGAAATTCATCGCGAATTTGCACCTTATATTGGCGTTACATGGGGAAAGATTTTTGTCATACAGCAAAATTTGCGAGTACTCATAGGGCAAAAATTGATAGCCACTCTTGGGTACTGGGGGTTCGAACATGGTTTTAACTGAAATCATGTGCCATCTTTAATTACGTAACCATTCGAATGAAGGGCATTGACCCGTGTTGGATGTACCACCGATGAATCTTGTATCTAAAATACAAAAATTCTTGGCTTGAGCACTCGTCGACAGGTCAACTCACGTCCGATCCGCGCAACGGAGGTAAAGGCACCAAGGGATGAGTTGATAGCTAATGTTAGAACTGAATAACCCGAAGGTCTGCATTAATGCATGGCAGGTAACAAAATAATTGGATGGCATTAACAAGTCGTTGTCGCAAAAATAAAAGCTAATAATAATCATTTAAAAAAAATAGTGGGCTTGAATTGCTACTCAGTGGCGTCTCACTGAGCAGCGTCAAAACACAAGTTTCAATGATTGCCTAATAGTAGGCGGAAGTTAGCCCACAAACACCATTTTTTATTAATTATGTCTCAATATCACCCGGTACTAAGTGTCAACTTTATTCATCAACTTGATCCAAACGGGTGCGATCGTCACCGCCCTCTTGATGAATCTTATCGTAAATTTCTTCTCTGTGAACGGCAACCTCTTTGGGTGCGTTAACGCCCAACCTTACTTGATTTCCTTTCACACCCAAAACGGTAACTGTGACGTCGTCACCAATCATTAAGGTCTCACCAATACGGCGAGTTAATATCAGCATTTTCATCCCCTGATGGTCTGCTGGCTTTTGGCGCAGGCGCCGGAGCCTAAGGCTAACATCCATGAAATTATGGCAACCACTGCAGAAGTCATCAGACACTTTTCTATTGAAAATTATCCAAACTTGCAAACACATTGTCACTTAGCTTTTAATTTTTACAATTAAACCCAATCCTAGGTGAAAAAGTAAATGGTTACCTATCCCTGTGACAGAATGTGCGTGTAGACTTTCATACTGAATTCAATTGAATTCTCTTGCTATGAAATATTTTATTGAGCTTCGGCATCCAAGCCGAAAGCCGTATGCAGTGACCTGACGGCCAACTCCATAAATTTCTCCTCGATGACTACCGATATCTTTATCTCAGAAGTGGTAATTAACTCTATATTAATACCCACATCAGCAAGTGTTTTAAACATTTGACTGGCTATGCCTGCATGCGAGCGCATACCCACACCCACTAACGAAACTTTACAAATATTCTCATCAACTGCGACATGGCGAGCATTTAATTCGCCAGCAACTAATTCAGTGACCGCTCGGGCTTTGTTTATATCATTTCTATGCACCGTAAACGTCAAGTCAGTGGTGCCGTCTGCCGCCACGTTTTGTACGATAACGTCGACTTCAACATTGGCCTCACTTACCGGGCCAATGACTTTATAAGCAACACCTGGTGTGTCAGGGACCCCGCGAACAACGAGCCGCGCTTCATCTCGATTAAACGCAATGCCAGAAACTAATGGCGCTTCCATGTCGGCATTTTTTTCGATTGAAATCAATGTTCCCTCTCCCTCTTCAAAACTGGATAAGACCCTCAAAGGGACTTGGTATTTACCGGCAAATTCAACAGCACGAATTTGCAATACTTTTGAACCTAAACTGGCCATCTCAAGCATTTCTTCAAAGGTGATAGAATCGAGGCGTCGTGCGCCATCAACTACGCGTGGGTCGGTGGTATACACTCCATCAACATCGGTATAGATTTGGCATTCGTCTGCGTTCAATGCTGCGGCAATAGCCACTGCCGTTGTGTCTGAACCCCCACGGCCTAACGTCGTGATATTACCTTTTTCATCCACTCCTTGAAAACCAGCAACAACTGCAACCTTGCCTGAAGCAAGATCAGCAACAATGGCTTCACTGTCGATTGCTTTGATCCGCGCCTTCGAATGCGCATCATCTGTAACTATTTTAACTTGAGAGCCGAGGTAAGACTTTGCAGGCACCTGCTTAGCGTCCAAAGCCAGGCTCAGCATAGCGATAGTGACTTGCTCGCCCGTCGATAACAAAACATCCATCTCGCGATTAGATGGCTCGCTACTAATTTCCGCTGCCAGGCTCAAGAGACGATTCGTTTCTCCACTCATAGCCGAGACCACCACGACGACTTGATCGCCTTGGTCAACGTAGCGTTTAACCCTGTCAGCCACGGCGTTGATCCGCTCAACCGTTCCGACAGAAGTGCCACCGTATTTTTGTACAATTAAAGCCATATTCGTTCTTGAACAACCATACTCAGAGTAATGATATGGGCGCCTAAAAAGGCATACCCTTATAAGATCGCAACCCTACACTAAATTAATACTAAATTGAACCTGTCATGGGCATTTACCCAATATATAAGAGTGCCACTTTACGTTTTTACTCACCACGCTTCGACAGCAGCCACTAATCTTTGGGCGCCCTCAACACAGACCTCAACGGATTGCACCAACGCGATGCGAATGAAGCATGAGCCAGGATTTTCTCCCTCAACCGTTCGGGCCAGGTACTGCCCTGGCAGTAATTTGAGATTAAAGTGCTGGTAGGCAGACTGAACCAAAAGCTCATCGTCGATCGAGGTTTTTAGCCATAAGCAGAACCCCGCCTGAGGAATGACCACCTCACCGATTGTTTGTAATAAAGGGACAACTTGAAGCATTTTTTCACGGTAAAGTCGGCGATTCTGCACCACGTGTGCTTCATCACCCCAAGCCACAATACTCGCTGCTTGATGATGATTTGGCATGGCCGAGCCATGATAAGTGCGGTAGCGGAGAAAATTATGAATAATAAACGGACAACCCGCGACAAACCCTGAACGCATACCTGCCAAGTTCGAGCGCTTAGAGAGGCTGTTAAACACCAAACAGCGGCCATAATCATCGCGGCCTAGTTGCCGGCAAACCGCTAGCAAACCTAACGGCGGTTGGGCTTCATCAAAGTAAATTTCTGAATAGCATTCGTCACTGGCAATGATGAAGTCATACGTATCGGCGAGCGATATCAACCGCTGATAAAATGATAGCGGTGGGACGACACCGGTCGGATTAGAGGGATTACAGATATAAATCAATTGGCAACGGCGCCACTGTTCTTCGGTGATCGCATCAAGGTCGGGTAAAAAACCGGTTGCTTTACTGCAAGGTAAATACAGCGGTTCAGCACCGGCCATAATAGCTGCACCTTCGTATATCTGATAAAAAGGCGAGGGAATAATCACTAACGGCTGACAATCTTTTTCAGAAATGTCTACGACCGTTTGAGCGATAGCAAACAGCGCCTCGCGGCTACCGACGACCGGCAACACCATGGTGGCTGGATCAATCGTTGCAGCAACCAGGTCATAGCGTTGACAAAGCCAATCGGCAATCGTTTCCCGCAACGCGGTACTGCCCTGCGTAGACGGGTACTGATTAAGATGCGCTAATTCCCGCTGCAATGCGTCAACCGCAACCTGAGGCGCAGGATGCTGAGGCTCACCTATGGTTAAGGCAATAGGCGACAACGACGATGCCAGAGGCACTTGATCCAATAAATGCGCCAATTTCGTAAATGGATAATCGTGAAGACGTTCAAGTTGTGGGTTCATAAATCACTGTTGTCTGTGTTCATCAAGTTCAGTTTTAAGGTCAGCTTCAATCATAGCAATGTGATCAGTATCAACGATCATTTGATCATTTCTATCCGTGATAAAAAAAACATCTTCAACTCGCTCGCCCAAAGTTGATATTTTAGCATTGTGTAAACGGAGCTTATGCCGAAAAAATACCTGCCCAATAATAGTTAACAGGCCGGGTCGATCAGGAGCAATCACTTCAAGAACACTTAAACCCGGAGCTGAATCGTTAGAAAACACTGTCTGGCACGGCCAATCAAAGCTTTTCATTCGACGACTTGCCCGTCGATCGGTGGCGAGCCATCGCTCGTTGGGTTGACTAAGCACTTGCATTAACTTTTTTCTAATAGCGGCAGTGCGCGGCGAGTCATCAGTAATGGGTTCATCGTCAGCATCCATAACATAAAACGTATCCAGCACATAGCCACCCCCAGCAATTAATAATCGAGCGTCATAAATATTTAAATTGAGTTGTTCAAGTGCTAGGGTAATAAATGAAAACCGATTCTCAATTAATTTTGAATAAATAGTCACTTGAGTCACTGCGGCTTCGTTAACTATCGACGACGGCTTAACAATGACCAGTGACTCATCGCTTTGACCATGTGCGACAATACGCTGAGCGTGAAAAATCAAATCATCGATCGATTCGCGCAAAAAATACTCATCAACGCGATACGACCACTGGTCAATTACCGACGCCTTATTAATACCTAAAGCCAATAATTGCGTCATTGCGGTCTGTTTCTTTTCGACAATTAACTCCGCTTTATCCACTGGATTTTCCAGCCCGCGCCGTAAAGCTCTCGTCGCTGCACTGTAGAGCTGTCGTAATAACGATGAACGCCAAGCATTCCAAAGTTCAGGGTTAGTGCCATTGATATCAGCAACTGTTAACACATATAAATAGTCAAGCCTAGCTCTACTGCCCATGGTAATAGCAAAGTCACGGATAACATCGGGATCAAATAAATCTTGTTTTTGAGAAACGGTCGACATCAACAAATGACTTTCAACCAGCCAAGCTATTAAATTAGTGTCTCGTTCATTAACGCCATGACTAAGGCAGAACGCCCTCGCATCTACCGCACCAAGTTCAGAGTGACTCCCTCCCCGCCCCTTGGCAATGTCATGAAACAATGCAGCCAAGTACAGCAATTCAATTTTTAACTGGCCATTAATGATTTTCGCTGCCAAAATATAATCAAATTCAGATGCTTGGTGAGCAAAACGATAAACATTCTGCACCACTTCTAAGGTATGTATATCAACCGTATATATATGAAATAAATCGTATTGCATTTTCCCGATAATGTCTCCAAAAGCCGGTAAATACTTGCTTAAAATACCGTGTCGGCGCATTCGTTTAATCTGAAGAGGCACGTCACTTTTTGAGCAAATCAACCGCATAAAGAGGGCATTAACTTTAGGGTTAGTGCGAAAATCATCATCAATACGCTCGCGATAGGTTCGCATTAAGCGCATAGTAGTGGCTCGGACACCGCGTATATACGTGTTCTCTGCCATTAACGCAAAGATTTCGATAAGCGCCCAAAGCTGGTCAACAAAAACCTGTTCGTCAACCACATCGATATAACCATTACGAACGCAGAAGCGTTCATTGAGTACAATATACTCTTCTTTTTTTGTCGTTAAAACACGCTCTTGATCAAAGTTTTGAATCAAAACCTCGTTCAGTTCGGCAAGCAAAAGCACCCGACGATAATACTCATGCATAAACTTTTCAACAGCAAGATTGGCGTCATCATCAATGAAATCAAAAAACTCAGCAACTTTTACTTGATAGTCAAAGAGCAAACGATCTTCATGCCGATTAGCCAGCATATGGAGGGCATAACGTACCTTCCACAGAAACCGCATGCCCTCCACAAAATTAATCGCTTCAATCTCAGTTAAAAATCCTTTATTGGTTAACTGCGCGATGTCACCCTCGCCCAAATGACGTTTAGCAATCCAAATAATATTTTGGATATCACGTAGACCTCCTGGCGAGGTTTTGATATTCGGCTCTAAGTTATAATCAGTATCGTCAGTATTTTTGTGTCGATCACGTTGCTCTTGCCATTTAGCTAAAAAGAATTCGCTTGAACTCCACATTTGATCAACATTAGTCAACTGTTTAAGCTCTTTAAATAACGATGAGGCGCCCGCAATCGGTCGCGACTCAAGCATATTCGTCAATATCGTGATGTCCTGCCGAGCGTAACTAACGCATTCTTTAAGTGTTCTCACGCTGTGACCTAAATCTAAACCACAGTCCCAAAGATAAGTAACTAAAAAACTGATATTTTCAGCTACGGCTGGCGAGGCGGCCTGCGCTAAGACAATCAACAAATCAACATCAGACTGCGGATGTAACTCGCCACGACCATAACCACCTACAGCCACTAAACAAATGTCACTGTCACCCCAGTCAGCTTGCGACCAGCAATGCTGAAGCAAGCAATCAATCATCGTTGAGCGAGCATGAATTAATTGCTGAATATCATTGCCATCACTAAATGCTCGGTCTATTTTAACCTGATATTGCAGCAACAGATTTTTAGCCTGCAACGCCGAGCTTACTAATGCCAATTCTGAAACGAAAGCATCTACTGGAAAAGAAAATAACACCGCATTGTCAACCGCGTTTAACCGCGTCAACTGATCTTGTGATTGGTCAAATGGTTGAGGTTCGTTGTTCATAAATTTTTTAAAAACCATACGAAGTAACTGAGAAAGCTAAATATAAACGAATGATCTTTCTTTTTAGACAATGCAGACTCGAAAAAAAGAGTGGCTAAAAAGACTCGTCAGAACGTGCTGTCAATACTTCAACACCGCTCGCTGTAACCGCTAATGTATGCTCCCATTGCGCAGATGGTCGACCGTCTTTAGTTTCGACAGTCCAACCATCTCGACGGTTTAATTTGACCTGACGTTTACCCGCGTTCAACATTGGCTCAATAGTAAAGGTCATACCCTCTTTTAAAACCAAGCCTTTGCCGGGCTGACCATAATGCAAGACCTGCGGCTCTTCATGGAAAACAGTGCCAATACCGTGGCCGCAATATTCTCTAACCACGCTGTAGTAGTGCTTGGCAGCATGCTGTTGAATCACGTGACCAATATCACCTAATTGAACGCCAGGCCTAACCAGCTCCATCCCGAGATACAAACATTCCTGAGTAACCTTGATGAGTCTATCGGTGTGCGATGCACCTTCACCAACAGTGAACATTTTACTGGTATCACCGTGAAAACGATCTTTAATAACGGTCACATCAATATTGATAATGTCACCGCTCTTAAGGATTTTTTTATCCGATGGAATACCATGGCAAACCACTTGATTGACCGACGTGCAAATTGATTTTGGAAACCCATTATAGTTTAACGGTGCAGGAACCGCCTGCTGCTGATTGACGATATAATCGTGGCAAATGCGATCTAATTCACCGGTCGACACTCCTGGCACCACAAAGGGCCCAATCATATCGAGTACTTCAGCTGCCAAACGCCCAGCCACCCGCATTTTTTCAATTTCTTCAATCGATTTACTGACAACCGCCATACTTTTTTACTCTAGTGATTTGTTTACAGCCGCAACGACAAATAGGTGCATTCTGTGCTTATTATACAAACTAAGTCAGCACTGTGGCTATAATACGGCATCACAGCCCCAATGATTCACCGATTTCGTTCAATTACCGTGTTTTTTTAACACTATAATGATGGCTCGCCAGTCAGAGCCCACCGTTTCGAGGCAATAGCATCCTAACAAGCGCTGAGCCATACTGTGACAATATGTCGTATGTTTTTTTACCATAAGATCTAGCGAGAAGCACCAAAGAACCCTACGGTGGTTTACTAGGCGCTTTTTCTTCCCACATCAATGCACAGGAAGAAATCAACAAGCAAGAAAAGCCCGAAGACTACGCCATCACTGAAACTCACACGCATGTCTTATTACTCAAAGACCCAGAAACGGGCAAGCTAGACACAACGCCAGTCATCATGGACTTTGCTAGTTCTAAACTTCGTATCTACAGAAACCGGAACTCACAGATCGGCCTCAAAGGTGGCGACCGTTTCGCTGGCCTTTGGAAGCTTACATCTATTTCCGTAGAGAACAAGATGGGCAACGCCTATTTCAATCTCGAGCCTGAATTTATAGGCCGGTCTATGGAAGAAGACTATCAAGCGGCCGAGAAGCTGTATGAGTCTTACACTTAAGTACATAATTGGGGACTTCGGTCCCCTTTTTTATGACTGAACATTCTTTTATAAGATCGATTCACAGGAAACTACCCAAGGAAATATACACATGAAAGATTCACGACACTTACGCTGGTGGAATTCCTGACGCCTTTTACGCAGGACCAGCCGGCATTCTATTTGTCGAGTATAAATATGTAAGAAAATCAACCGCTAAAGAAAGTTTAAAAATACCGTTTGAAATTTCTCCTGTACAGGTACAGTGGTTTGATAACGCAAAAAACGACCATTTTTAAAGCCGTTTTAGTAATCGGCTGCGAGAAGTCGGGAATAATACTAAAAAATAACTTTACTAATACTATTAGTGAAGAGTACTGTCTCGTTAATAATGCATCTATACCTCATATTTCCTCTTGGATCGACGAAACCACACTAGGAAGGTCGGCAAATGGCTACCCGCAAACGTATTGCACAAAATCTTAAGAGAATCTGGAATAATAAACAAAAAGAATTAGCTTTTACACAAGTGTCAGCCGCTAAACAGTTGGGCTGGACGCAAGGGGCTATCTCCCACTATTTAAACGATATCACTGAGATTGGTGCGCCCGCTATTATTAAGCTGGCTAACTTTCTGGGCGTATCTGCCACTGATATTGACCCAGATATCACGAGCGAGCTACCTGATGTTAAAACACTTGAGCTCCGCTACCACCTTAGTGATTCCACTAAGCGAATAAAAAATAAACTATTGCATTTTAAAATATCTAAAGAAAGTTTTATTATTTACTGTGATAAAGAACAAGAAATATACGATGTGCATGGCGCGTCAATAGCTGGGGGGTCTTACTGCGAAGTTGAAGATATGGCTGGTTCAGCAAAACATGGCCCTGCTGACCTCGTTCTTGTTAAAATCTCTGGTAAAAAAGGCTTTCAATTTAGTATGTCTGACTTTTTACCTCCAGGAAAAGTCACTAAAATGTATCGATGCATTGCAATAGGATTGCCTATACTCGGTGATTTAGTTTCCGATGATTTGACTGCTAAATACAGAAGAGGCGATAGAGACACTTACCTCAAGTTCGCTAAAACAAAAAAACCTAAGTAGCTAACGTTACTGCCCGTTTAAAAAGATTCCAGTAATGTTGAACCTCACTTGCAAATATTAGCAAAAATAATTATTATGTGTTGGGTCTTAAATATTAGTAAAGCTAATTTGATACAGTAAATATAACACGCAGTTTATCAATAATGGGTGATGTATTACAAAAAAAGTAACGTGCTTTCATGGACTTAGAAGAAATTAATAAAAAACCATGGATGGCACTTGGATTGATAACAAGGATATTACTTGCAGGGTTTTCCCAACGTCTAGGCGCCGCTTATTCTGTTCGTCTCGCCAATAACGATGTGATTCAATTTGGATTGACCAACAATGAAGTCGTGCAATATGTTGGTTACGCTGACAGCGGCGAAGAAGTCGTAAAGCTCGTTAAGTCTCTAAGGCCTGATATTGTTTTAATCAACGCCCACATTAAAGGCATTGGCAGCCTTGAGGCAATTAAACGTATCAAAAAAATGTCACATAAAACGCATATTATTGGGTTTTCCAACATTGATGATGGCCTTTATGCCTCGTTGCATTTCAAGGCAGGCGCAGAAGGGTTTATTCATCCTAATCACACATTGAATGACACTCTTGAAGCGATAAAAACAGTCAAAGACGGTCAACTGTACCAGTGTGAATTGACAAAATCTCAAATTCAATCACCGCCATCAACCGACCTCCAACCCTTCGTTGCTCTTACCGAACGTGAATTACAGGTCGCTACAATGATATCGCAAGGTTATAACAATGCCGATATTGCTAAAAAACTGTCCATATCAAATAAATCAATTCTTAGCTATAAAGCTCGTGTTTTCAAAAAATTATCGCTCAGCAATGATGTTGAGCTGAGTCATTGTGCGCTAAAGCACAATATGATCATTATTGAAAAGAGCGGTTAAGGTCCCTGCAATTGTCGCGTTTGTTTGCACCAATAGCCGCATCTCTTTGCCAAAAGCCCATCTAAAAGTCTATTCACCGCGTAAAACAACGCTATACTGTTACATGTGGCTAATTCTGGCCAGTTATTATCCTTATATTGCACCTGTTCCTGGAGGTAGCACTTGAAAAAGACTGCCCTCACTGGCCCCGTTCATACCGACGACACTTGTGTAGACCTTGATGTTGACGCAGCAAAGGCAAAAAAAGCCTTAAAGCACTTTGACTCTGACTCTTTTCTTGCCAACTGCAGCCATCGGCCTGGCGTTTACCAGATGTATGACCATCAGCAAAAACACCTTTATATTGGTAAGGCAAAACACCTCAAAAAACGGTTAGCAAGTTATTTTCGTCGGCAAGAACCTGGCAGTAAAACCGAAGCATTAGTGAAAAAAATTGCCCATATTGATGTCACAGTGACCAGCAGTGAAACGGAAGCCTTAATTCTCGAACACAATTTAATTAAAACCGAAAAACCGCCATACAACATATTATTGCGTGACGACAAGTCTTATCCTTATATTTACGTCTCGAGCCAACACGACTACCCACGTCTCGCATTCCACCGCGGTAAGCAACGCACCAAAGGTCGATATTTTGGCCCTTTTCCCAATCGTTATGCCGTACGCGAAAGTTTAAAGCTATTACAAAAAATGTTTAAAGTTAGGCAATGCGAGGACAGTTTTTTTAACAACAGATCTCGGCCTTGCTTGCAGCATCAAATTGGCCGCTGCTCTGCACCCTGTGTCGAAAAAATAGAACGCTCAGAGTATGCAGAAACAGTTCGCAAATCCATGCTGTTTTTAGAAGGTGAAAATGATGACCTAACAGAACAATTAAGCGCTGAAATGGATCGTGCCGCTGAGCAGCTTAATTTTGAACAAGCCGCTGAAAAGCGCGACCAATTGGCTCACTTACGCCGTATTCAAGAAAAACAATTTATTGATAGCGGCCGTGGTGATATCGACATCATTGCAGGTGCCATTCACTCGGGTCATGCCTGCGTGCAAGTACTGTATGTTCGACGCGGTCGAATGCTTGGCAGCCGAAGCTACTATCCCGCAGTAGGCATCATTGATACTGTTGAAGCCTTACTCGAAGCGTTTATATCACAAATTTATATCATTCAAGGCGGCGCGCTTGGAACGGTTCCTAGCGAACTGATCATTAACGCGCCGTTAAGCGATAATGCAATGCTTAGCGAAGCGCTAAACAGCAGCGCTGGAAAACAAATAAAATTATTGCACAGCGTAAGAAGCGCTCGTTCTCGATGGCTTGAAATGGCTGGTCAAACTGCCGATCAAAACTTATTGGCGCGTATCAATAGCCGTCAACAAGTCAACCATCGTTTTGAACAACTCCAAAAAGATCTCCACTTAGACGAACTACCCGAACGACTTGAATGCTTTGATATTAGTCATAGCAGTGGCGAACAAACCGTGGCTTCTTGCGTGGTGTTCACGCAAGAAGGTGCAAAAAAATCAGACTACCGTAAGTTTAACATTGAGGGGATTACCGGTGGTGATGACTATGCTGCCATGCGTCAAGCGATAGAACGACGCTACACACGCATTAAAAAAGGCGAAGGTGTATTACCCGATATATTACTCATCGACGGTGGCAAAGGCCAATTAAACCAAGCCATTGAAGTGCTTGAAGAACTGCAAATCAACGAGGTGTTGATTATTGGTGTGGCCAAAGGCGCATCCCGTAAACCTGGGTTAGAAACGCTGTTTGTTGGCAGTGCCGACAACCCTTTAACACTCCCTAGCGATGCTGCCTCGCTGCACCTGATACAGCAAGTACGCGACGAAGCGCATCGCTTTGCGATTACAGGCCATCGTGCTCGTCGCGCCAAAAAGAAGACCACCTCCCCGCTTGAAGGCATTGTTGGCGTTGGCCCCAAGCGCCGCCGCGACTTACTTCGCTACTTTGGCGGCTGGCAAGAAATTGAACGTGCCAATATTGACGAACTGATAAAAGTCGAAGGCATCAGCCAACGCTTAGCACAGGATATTCATGCCGCACTGCACCCTCATTAAGCCAAATATAAAAACCGAGCCCCCTTCTGTTTAAAACCTCACACAATGCCACGGAGTAGCCTATACTCAATACACCGATTCTATGAGACTTGGCAAGCCAGTTAATGACTATACCGAACACCCTAACGTTAATTCGTATTTTAATGATTCCTATTTTAGTGGTGGTTTTTTACCTACCATTCCACTGGACCGGCATGGCTGCAGCGTTGATTTTCTCAGCGGCCGCTATCACCGACTGGTTTGACGGCTATTTAGCGCGAAAACTTAACCAGTTTACCGAATTTGGCGCTTTTTTAGACCCTGTTGCCGACAAGTTAATGGTTGCAGTCGCGCTAATTGTTTTACTTGAGCGGTATCCGTTCGCATGGTTTACCTTACCAGCAATGGTTATTATTGGCCGAGAAATCGTCATTTCAGCTTTGCGCGAATGGATGGCCGAAATTGGTAAGCGCACTAGTGTGGCGGTTTCCTATGTAGGCAAACTAAAAACCACCCTACAAATGATCGCCATTATCATATTGCTGGCCCAAACCTCACTTAATATGGTGTGGATTGAAGTGATGGGTCTTGCCGCTCTTTATATGGCCGCAGGGCTAACACTTTGGTCAATGCTAATTTATCTTCGCGCAGCTTGGCCCGATTTCAAAGACTCAATGTAAGGCATTGTCGCCGATTCGACGGTGAATCGTACAAATTCGCTAAAAACAGCAAAAGGCGTTAATAGTGAACCACTTAAGTGGGTGATATGTGGGGTTTTGCTTGACATAAGGCCATTAACGCATAAAATACCCGCTCTCTTTTGAGGCTCAATGCCCGATGAGCGCGCAGGTAAACTCGCGTTAGCCCATATTGGGACGTGCACGCAATAAAAGACACTAGAAAACGCGGGAATAGCTCAGTTGGTAGAGCGCAACCTTGCCAAGGTTGAGGTCGCCGGTTCGAACCCGGTTTCCCGCTCCAAATTGTAGACCGTTGCTTAGGCGGTAAGTCAATGCCCACCCCCATTGGTGGGCGTTTTATTTTTGGCTGAATAGGGTTGACTAAGCGTTGTTATGGCGCGGTGGCAGAGTGGTGATGCAGCGGATTGCAAATCCGTCAACGCCGGTTCGATTCCGACCCGCGCCTCCATACACGATCACAGGCTCTACCAGCCTGCCGTGTTACTAGCAGTTCAAAGACCACTCCTGAATAAGCCCGGGTGGCGAAATTGGTAGACGCAAGGGACTTAAAATCCCTCGGTGGCAACACCGTGCCGGTTCAAGTCCGGCCCCGGGCACCATCTATAGTAGAAGTATTTGCTAACCAAGTTTTTTTA
>MDSY01156470.1_pt1 | contig 13554 bp, 7 predicted proteins | sample 811131 | NCBI WGS metagenome assembly MDSY01 (sample SAMN05326643, study PRJNA326480) | marine metagenome | isolation source: seawater | place: Atlantic Ocean: South West | collected 2010
ATCTAACTGATACAACCTGTGATTAAATGTTTCATGTCTGTATCTAAGGGATTAACGGAGACCCCATGCGAATGTTTGAGTCGTATACATGGGCTTTCAGTCCGTCCTATATAACGCTAGGGACGTACACGACCCACTGCCAAATAATCAATGGAATACTTAAGAAAATAAGTGTAGGACCTAGAACAACCGACGCATCACCTGATTTCTTGATTTCAAAACCCTTGCCGCCACCACTGTTTTTGGACTATATTCAATGTTTAATATCTGCCAAAAAGGGAAATTGAGTATAGTTCAAGTGCCAGTGTATTCTCCAATAGACATGAACCGAACTACCCTAACCGTTGGAAGTTTACTCGTTTGTCTACTGATGACCCTTTCTACCCTAGGTGGAATCACAGTTCAAAACCAAGACCAACCATCTTTGGAACTGACCGAAACTGAAACGATGCAAACCGCTAACTCAGACTTAGATAGCGACGGTATCTTAAACTCCCAAGACGCTTGTCCAAACACTTACGGAACCAGTACTAAAGACCGAATTGGTTGTATTGATACAGACGGTGATGGATGGTCAGACTTAGGGGATGATTTCCACAACCAAGCCACCCAATGGAAGGACACAGATGGTGATAGTCTTGGTGATAATTATGCAGATGAATCACTATGTCGACCATCTCACTGGCCAGGAGAATTCGTGGAAAACGCAATATTAACAGATGATTCCCCAATTGATTTTGATAACGATGGTTTTGAAGACGAAGGATTAGCATCCTTCCACCAATATATAATCGGCTCTTCCGTTTCACAGGTGGATATAGCAGTAAATTCCTCAGCAGTAATATGTTCTTCAACACAGATTAATGGAATCGATAAAGCTAATAATCGGTATCTATCAAGTGGGGGGAATAAGGTTTTTTATGATAATTCAGGCTCTTTACATATTATTTCTACATACGATGATAATGCAGTAAATGTTAACCCCTCAGAGGAGCGGTTAGAATTTCATACAAATCATAGTATTTGGGACGGAGTTTCTTGGACTGTGAATACACTTCAAGATGAAAATGGTTCAAATCTCTATCTCCTAGATATGGTATATGTTAATAATACACTTCATGCAATTGTGAGAATACTTGAAGATTCTGCTCAGACAATGATGGATCTTACAACTAAATATGCATTATTTACTGAAGCTGGAAATTGGCATTTTCAAAATTTATCCAGCTATGGAGTCTTTGGTCACCTAGCAGAATATGAGTTCGTCGCTTCTGAAGTCGGTTTTTCTGATGATGTATATCTAGTGACTAGTTCGTTAGGTTACATGCCAATGTATAGCCAAGTTTACTCGAATGTGACATATGCAAATAGTGGAACCTCAGAATCCATTGAATTAAACGCCCACTTGCGGGGTTCTATCGATGATATAAATGGGTTTAATGCTTCAATACATAGCACACACATGTTAATGGATACAGAAATGATGACTTACCAATCTAATCCACTTGATTTTATGGACTTGTACATTGATTCTTCTGGTGACTTAGCCATTTTTCAAGACTATAGTCTATTTTTAAAATATAATGTTAGAGGTGCGCCTAATCTTGACTGGAATTGTGGAAACTACGTGGGGGGGGAATATCTGGAACCAATAGCCCATTTGGATCAGTTTGATAAGATGCATTTATTCTCCATGGATGTTTTTGAAGGAGGACAGTTGTTTTTTGGTGTAAGTAATTCAAGTTATTCGAACATTAGTGGTGCTGCTCGATGTATTGATATGGAGCCTTTCGATTCTCCTGATGAATTTGGTTTTAATTCTGGAAATGACCTCGTTGATTATCGTCTTGGGGGCATCCACGAAGAAGCGAAAGAAGGGACGAATTTCAAAATGGAAGTCGATTCCAATGGCTATACCCATGTTGTGTATACCAACTGTTTTTATGATGCTTTTTCGCCTATGGAACATCGAATAAAATATGCGTTTTATGATGGATTGGAATGGGATATTTCGATAATTGTACCTTATGATGTAGATTGCTCTAAGATTTTAGATTTCGCACTATCAAATGATGATAAAGCATATATCGGCTACACAAATGCGAATGGAGAACGGATGAATATTTTCAAGGAAAGTGATGAATCCATTTCAAGTGATGTGAATTTCGATTCTTGTGAAAATACCTTCGGAGACTCTTGGAGAGACCGTTATGGATGCTTAGATCAAGATTTTGATGGTCAGTCGGATTTGAATGATGATTTCTGGCAAGAAGGCACCCAATGGATGGATAGTGATGGTGACCAATTAGGAGATAATTGGGCTGATGAATCACTTAATTCAACTCGTTCGACTGATTGGCCTGGTGAGTGGGTAGAAAATGCATGGCTTCCAGACCCTTCACCATTAGATTGGGACCAAGATGGATTTGAAGATGATTGGTTAGATGGATCGATAGGACCAATCGATGATTGTCCATATGTTTACGGTTATAGTACAATAGATCTAGTTGGTTGTCCTGATGCTGACCAAGATGGTTATAGCGATTCTGCTGATTTATTCCCTGGGGATTCCAATGAATGGGAAGATACTGATAGCGACGGAGTTGGAGATAATTCTGATGAATTCCCTGAAGATTCCACTGAATCAGAGGATTCCGATGGTGATGGAGTTGGTGATAATGCAGACCAATTCCCGTATGACTCTGACGAAAATGTAGATTCTGATAACGATGGAGTTGGGGATAATTCAGATGCATTCCCAGAAGATAATTCTGAATCGGAAGATTCTGATGAAGATGGAGTGGGTGATAATACTGACCAGTTCCCTTATGACTCTGATGAGAGTTTAGATTCTGACGATGATGGAGTGGGTGATAATTCCGATGTATTCCCTAATAATTCCTCTGAATGGGCCGATACCGATGGTGATGGACATGGTGATGAAGAGCATGATGAATTCCCTTATGATAATACTCAATGGTCTGACGAAGATGGTGATGGTTACGGCGATAATATAAATGGAAATAATCCTGATTTATTCCCAGGTGACCCAGATGAATGGGCTGATTCCGATGGTGATACGTTTGGTGATAATTATCAAGATATGTGTCCATATGTAAGCGGAACTTTGTCGACTGGCGATTTCATAGGATGTCCTGATTCTGATGGTGATGGATATGCTGATATTGAAGATGAATTTGATGATGAACCAACCCAATGGTATGACTATGATGGTGATGGTTACGGTGATAATCCAGGTGGGAACTACTCTGATGCCTGTCCTAACCAAGCTGGAACCTCTACTTTGGCGGTCAACTATGGCAACGGCCCAGGCGGTAACGGTGGCGGCGTCGGTGGCAGTGAATCTGGCGGTGGCGGTGAAGAATTCGGACCTGCAAGTTACAGTTCATATGGCACAAATGTCACTCACTATGGGTGCTTAGACAGTGATAATGATGGATATGAAGACCAAACTGATATGTGTCCATATTCATATGGAAATAGTTGGGTAGACGTATTTGCGTGTCCTGATGCTGACCAAGATGGAATCAGCGATTATGACGACCCATACCCCCAAAATGCAACTACTAATATTGAAGATTGGGATGGAGATGGATATATTGACCATTCAGATGATTATCAAAATATAAATGACCAATTCCCATATGATCGAACTCAATGGAATGATACTGATTATGACGGATATGGTGACAATCTAAGTGGTACTAACCCTGACATCTTCCCGCTAGAAAATTCGCAGTGGTTTGATTCAGATGGAGATGGATACGGCGATAATGAGTGGGGCCTCGATCCTGACGGGTGTATATTCTCAAGTGGAAATTCTACTATTGACCGCTATGGATGTGTCGATTCTGACGGCGATGGATACTCTAATCCCGATGGTGATTGGAGTGTTTACGATGGTGCTGATACATTTATCTCTGAACCTTCGCAATGGGATGATTATGACGAAGACGGCTATGGTAGTAATCAAAATGGAATCACTCCCGATTCATGTAATAACCAATTTGGCGAATCTACTATGCGTGCCGACTACATTCAAGCAACCAATGAATGGAGCAATGTAACAGAATATGGTTGTCCTGATGAAGATGGTGATGGCTATGAGGACATATCAGACCCTTGTCCATTCTCTTTTGGAAATAGTTGGGCTGACCAGTTAGGTTGCTTGGACAGTGACCAAGATGGAATTAGTGATGTAAATGATCCTTATCCACAAAATGCAACTTCTAATTCAATGGATTGGGATGGAGATGGATATTTAGACCATTCACAAAACCCTTCGGATAATATCGATGATTTTGATGATGATAACACTCAATGGACTGATTACGATGGTGATGGTTTTGGAGACAATCCCAATGGAAGTTTGGCAGACTTATTCCCTAATGAACCAAGTCAATGGCAAGATACCGATGGAGATGGTTATGGGGATAATCTAAATGGATTTGAACCGGACTATTGTAGATTTACTATAGGCAACAGTACAGCTCCAAACTTCGGTTGTATAGATTCCGATGGTGACTCTTGGGCAGATAGTGATGATGATTTTGATAGCGATTCAACTCAATGGTCTGATTATGATGGTGATGGTTATGGTGATGAAATTAACGGAAATAACCCTGATGCCTGTGTCAATCAACCTGGAAGTTCAGTTCTAAGAGCACACTATGATGGTAGTACTAATCTATGGAGTAACGTCACAGAATATGGCTGTCCTGATGAAGATGGTGATGGCTATGAAGATAATTCTGACCCTTGCCCATTTTCCTTTGGAAATAGTTGGGCTGACCAGTTAGGTTGCTTGGACAGTGACCAAGATGGTATTAGCGATAATAACGATCCATACCAACAAACTCCGACCAATGATGTTAGAGATTGGGATGGCGATGGATACTTAGACCATTCAACGATTCCAAGTGAAAATGTAGACTTATTTGCTGACGATAACACACAATGGTATGATTCTGATAACGACGGTATGGGTGATAATCCAAATGGAAATATGGCTGATTTATTCCCTAATGAACCAAGTCAATGGGAAGATACTGATGGAGATGGATATGGTGATGACCCTGCTGGATTTGAAGGAGATTATTGTAAATATACCGCCGGTAATAGTACTGCTCCATTCTTTGGGTGCCAGGATTCTGATGGTGATAGTTGGGCAAATACCTATGATGATTTCGACCTAGACGCTACACAATGGATGGATGGTGACCAAGACGGATATGGTGATGAGATGAATGGAAATAACCCTGATGCTTGTCCAAACCAACCTGGAACCTCTACCATGTGGGCTAATCAAGATAACACCAATATGTCACATTATGGCTGCCAAGATAAAGATAATGACGGCTATGATGACCTTTCCGACCCTTGTCCAAATCAATATGGAACCAGTTGGATTGACCAATTAGCGTGTCCTGACCAAGACCAAGATGGAATTAGTGATGATAACGACCCTTCTATAAGCACTCCAACTGCTGATTCAGAAGATTGGGATGGCGATGGATTCATTGACCACTCCGATGATATGGCGCTTAATACAGATGCATTCCCTAATGAACCAACCCAGTGGCAAGATACCGATGGTGATGGTTACGGAGATAATCCAAATGGAATAGAGTATGATATGTTTATCAATGAATCTAGTCAATGGATGGATTCTGATGGTGATGGATATGGTGATAATGCATTAGGAATAGATGCTGATTCATGTATTTATGTTGAAGGAAATAGTACAATTGACCGACTCGGTTGCTTAGATAGCGATGCAGATGGACATAGTGATTCATCATCAAATTGGCTTGCACATCCGTTTGGAATAGCAGATAGTCATCCCTATGATAATACTCAATGGGAAGACTTAGACAGTGATGGTTGTGGTGATAATCCAGATGGAATCAATGGTGATAATTTCCCAACTTTATCGACTCAATGTGAAGATACAGATGGTGATGGATATGGAGATAACCCATTGGGGGTATTAGCAGATGAATTCCCTGAAGACCCTAATGAATGGGCTGACCAAGATAGTGATGGTTATGGCGATAATACCGACCAATTCCCACTTGAAGAAACCCAATGGATCGATAGTGATAATGATGGTTATGGAGATAATCAAAATGGTCGCGATGGTGATGAGTTCCCTCTAGATGATACTCAATGGTCTGATTCAGATGGTGATGGCTATGGTGATGATAGATTCATCGACGGCGGCGACAAATTCCCTGATGACCCATACCAATGGAATGATACCGATGGTGATGGATATGGTGATGAGCCTGTTGGAATCAATGCTGATGCATTCCCTAACAATTACACACAGTGGGGAGATAGAGATAGCGATGGTTACGGAGATAACTCATACGAAGATGGAGGAGATAAGTTCCCAGATAACCCAACTCAATGGTTAGATTCTGATGAAGATGGTTATGGTGATAATAGTGATGGTATCCAAGGTGATGCTTTCCCAGATGACCCACAACAGTGGAAGGATACCGACAATGATAATTGTGGCGATAATGTAGGTCCAAACATTGTTGGCGGCGACCACTTCCCGAGAGACCCTTCTCAATGTGAAGATACAGATAATGATGGATTTGGAGATAATTCAGCCGGAAATGACCCTGATGCTTTCCCTGAAGAAAGTACACAATGGGAAGACTCAGATGGTGACGGGATCGGTGATAATGAATTTGGTAATAATCCCGATATTTGTATGAAGATTAATGAGACTGAAATGCGTCTTTGCAATGATGATTATGATAATGATGGATGGAATAATAGTGATGATTATTTCCCTAATGAACCAACTCAATGGATAGATGAAGACAATGATGGAAAGGGCGATAATTGTAATGGTAGAAATGGCGATTGTTCTCTAAATGATAGAGATAATGATGGCTATACTGACCCGGCTAACCCAGTATATGATGAGCAAGGGTTCATCGATTCTTCATCCTTGTCCAAAGGCGAGGATGCATTCCCTGGAGACCCAACCGAATGGAGCGATTATGACCAAGATAACATTGGTGATAATGCAGACCAAGACGATGATGGAGACGGTGTTTCAGATACCGAAGAAATACGTGAAGGAACCGATTCATTCAACTCTGCAGACAAACCATTTGCTGGAGTAAATGTTGTTGGACTAACTCTTGGAGAGTGGGATTTGATTACCATTCTAATAGGTGGACCTAGTGCACTATATCTCGGATTTGCTTTGATGTCGAGAAACCGTAGAACTGAGAAATATGAAGATATGATCTATGCTGCAACTTCTGAAGAAGAATTAGAAGACATAAGTAACAAGTATGAATTATCTTTGCAAATGCGACTTATCGGTCCTCACCACGGATTGCGGCTCGAAAGAATCCGTTCAAAGCAAGAGAACCTCTTAGAGTATCAATCTGTTGAGGAACATGCTGAGGAACAACAAGAAGAAACTAAGCAGATACCGATTATTGAGGAAGAATAGTCAATTCCGATTAACTCAAAGCACACGGCCATTTGGCCTTAGTCATGGGAATCGAGACTGTTGTTCTATTGGTAGAGCAATCGTGCCTCAATTCTTTACTCGAGGTTACTTGGTCTGAACTTTATTCTGGTATGGAAAAAGGTAAATTCCGACAATCAAGACCTGAAAGTGATGCCCGTTTAAATCGATTATTTGATATCGATTGTGAAGCAGAATTACTCGATTGGATGGACTCTGTTGAAGGAGAGCCAAATATGAACGTGAAATTGGCACTACAAAATATCAACGATGGTTCAGAAGGTTTGCTCAAACTGATGCAATGGGCCAGTTCTGGACAATGGGAATCATGGGAAGCGAGAACATATCTCTATCTTGATGTCGCATTGGATAGAGAAATTGTCAACAGAGACGACCTATATTCATATTCTACTTGGGATGATGTTGTTGAATCACTAGCTGGAATACCGGAAGAAGAATTTGCTCAAAAGGTCTGTCTAGATTGGATGGATAGAAGAAAAGAATTAGGTGAAACACTTGATGAATCTAAAGACCCGAAAATAATTCCAACATATGAGGCGCATGATAGAACCTCACGATTATTGGTTCATGCAATAACACGATGGAATAAGGAAGATGGAATAATTGGAATTGTTGGAAGAGAGCACATGGAAGCCAATAAATGGGGTCATGGAGAATTCAATATTCGTAAATTATTGAATTCTTAGTTTCGACGGGTTCAAACAATAGTTATGTGACCGGCAATCAATGTCTGATGAAAGTTCACCTGAAGATGGCGATGAGATTGTCGAAAATCTCAATGATGAAACTCCAATAGTTGATGAAAATGGAGAAACTATGGAAGTTGGTGTTGAAGAAGTATTAGACCCACTTGAAGAAGCATTGTCAAGAGCCGAAAAGGCAGAAAAAGAAATCGCTTACAAAGAGGCTGAAACTCAAAATGTTCGTAAAAGAATGATGGCCGAAAAATCAGAATTAATTCAATATGGTGGTATGGGAATTGCCAGAAAGATGCTTACAATATTATCAGATGTCGATAGAGCACTCTCCACCCTTGATGAAGAAGACCAATCGCCTGTGGCTCAAGGAATTAGACTTATGCGAAACAAAATGTGGCATGAATTATCTGGTGAAGGTATGACTGCAATCGAAGCAAAGGGCAAGCAATTTGACCCCGCTAAAATGGAAGCGATTACCACTATCCCCGCATCGGAAAACTTCCCAAGTGGCTCGGTTGTAGACGTACTCGAAGCGGGTTATATGTACAAGCAAAGAGTTCTCATCGCTGCAAGAGTCGTCGTCGCATCAGATTGATCAGCCTGCATAGACTCCAGTCTGGAAAGTTGACAGCCTGTAGAGTGAGTCTTTTTCTATTAGCCAATCGATGATTTCTTTTGGCAGAGTGGGCGATAGAACTTCTCTAATTGCATCAAAATCATCGACTGTAGAAAGCATTTTGATGGTTTGTCTTATTCTCCAACCTTCGAAATTCTCTCGATTCTCTAATTCGAGTTCTATTACTTCCCAATTAGAAGACCGATAAAGTTCAGCAGTATCCTTGTCAGAAGTGACAAGAGTACCCATGCCATGAATCTTTGAAGCATGTTCGACCCAGTTTGGTGGGTCATCTATATCATCGATTAAAACAACTTTAATTTTATTTGACCAAGACTCAATCATTTCTTTTCTTTCCTCGCCAGTCCATGGGTTTCGAGGTTCCATTTGACATGAAGCAGAACCTATTGCGACTGTTACAGTATCATCATTTCCCGCAATCTCTAATGCTTTGTCAATAAGCAAGGCATGCCCGTTGTGTAAAGGCTGAAAGCGTCCTAAAACGATATAATTCATTTCTAAACCTCAGAAAAAAGATTCAACATCAACATCAGATAATTCTACACCATGATCTTTGAAGCATGAAATCATCCTTTTACATCCTTCAACCATCTCTTCGACTGTTGTTTCTCCCATAGAGCCAACTCTGAACATCTTACCTTTGAGATGGTCTTGTGCTCCAATAACTTGTGTCTGGTATTTTTCTTTCAAATCACTGCGCCATGAATCGTCAACACCTTCGGGATACATTATGGCAGTAACCGTATTACTACGTTGAAATGGGTCGGCCAATAATTCAAATCCAAGATGAGAAAATAGTTTTTGAACACCTTTAGAAAGTTGTTCACATCTTTCCCAGCGGGCTTCAAGAGTTTCTTGCTTTAGGGTATTTAGTGCCCCGGCCCAACCCATTGCCAAATTGATGGCTGGAGTCCAAGGAGTTTGGTCATCATCACCCTTCTTGAGTGCTGAAATTAAATCGAGATAAAATGTCGGATTACATTCTCCTTGCTCTCTGATGGCTTTACTTCTTTCAATGAAATGAGAATTGAATGCGATAGCAGCGATTCCTGATGGCCCTGCTGTACATTTCTGTGCGCCGACAACCGCTGCTTCTGCACCCCATTGCTCTGGATGAACAGGTAGTCCGCCTACCGATGTGATACCGTCAAGGAGGAAAGGAGTGTTATGACGCTGACACATCTCAGCAATTGCAGGGGCATCTTGAGTAATTCCTGAACTTGTTTCATTATGACAAATAATCAATGCTTCATAGCATTTACGTTCTAATTGCTGTTCGAGTTCAAATAAATCAAATGCTCTACCCCATTCATATTTTATATGCTTAACATTACAAAATCTCGAACACATTTCTGCAACTCGTTCACCAAATTTACCATTGGTTGGTACTAAAATTAAATCATTAGGACGGAAACGATTAGCAATTACCATCTCCATAGCCGCAGTACCACTACCTGATACGACTACCACCTTGTAGTCATCTTCGCCAGCCCAAGATTGACTTTTCCTTTCAGGCTTGGAAGGGGCAATATTGAATGCATATCTAAGACCTGAATTTAAGTCAGCCATCACATCTCTAAACTCTGAGCCTCTTGCAGTAATCACGGGCATAGCCATAGCCTCAAGGCATTGGCTACTCATTCTTACAGGACCTGGGACAAGAAAGCAGTCTCCATCATAAGATGCCATTATGTTGTGGCAGTTAGACACAGTTCTTCAACACCTTGTATGAGTGTGCAGTAAGCGTTGGGCTGATAGAGGACGAGCCTTACGGCAATACATGTTGCGAATCGGTTTAGCGATGCTACAAGGTGCGCGACATGAACATGTTGAAGCCTTATTACATGCTTCAAATGAAGTAGGAGTTGAGATAGAAATCGTTGAACTGCGTAAGTCAAGCGAGATTGATTCTGACATCTCTGCCCTAATTCTACCAGGCGGAGAATCTACTGCAATGCGTAAAGCGAGTCAAAGTGAATCATTGCTTGATGGAATATTTAGTTGGATGGATAGTCATCCAGAAAGACCAGTTCTTGGCACATGTGCTGGAGCAATACTTCTATCAAATCCAGGAAATAATAAATCCCCATATATCTCTGTGGATATTTCTAGAAATGCTTGGGGTCGTCAGAGGCAATCTTTTGAGGCACCAGTGAACGTTTCACTAAAGACGCCTGAATATTCATCGACCGGTGAATTGCAACTACAACGTGATAAATTTAATCACAAACCGCTAAACATTTCTCATGAAGCAGCATCTACCAACTTAGAATTCTACCCTGGTGTATTTATTAGAGCTCCAAGATTCATTACAGAATCGATTAAATGTAAAACTATAGCGACATTGGAAGATGAAATTGTTGGAGTTTTAGATGGAAATAAACTTGCATTAACTTTTCATCCTGAATTGACCTTAGATCGACGATTCCATCGTTGGTTGATAGTTAATGCAAAGAATAGCATTTGCTAAATTCTTGCGAGAGATTCAAACCAAGGAGATTGCACGGGGTATTGATTGACATGTCTCGCTCACTGATTATGGCAACTGAAATCCCATCCGCCGAACAAGGCGAAGCAGAGGGTTGTATACAGTGTCAAAAAGGTAGTAAATTAGTACTATTTGTCACCGGTAAGTGTCATTGGGGATGTGATTATTGTCCTCTATCTGAAAATCGTCGTGAAAGTCCTGATATGTTTGCTAATGAGCGAAGATGTACATCATGGGATGAAGTTATCGAAGAAGGGCATGCTATGAAGGCAACAGGCACTGGAATTACTGGTGGTGACCCAATGCTAGACCTCGAAAAATCACTAGATGCTGTTAAACAACTCAAAGCAGCCTTTGGCCCTGAACATCATATCCACCTCTACACATCAATACCATTTGATTACAAACGTGCTGCTGATTTTGGAGAGGCTGGCCTTGATGAGATTAGATTTCACCTACTGGATGGAACTGCGGATAAATATCTCAAAGTTATGCAAGCATGCAAAGATGCAGGGATATTTGTTGGAGTCGAATTACCGTGTGAACCAGATAAAGAAGAGCAATTATTTGCTCTAATAAATCAACTTCATGATTCACCAGTTCAATTCCTTAATCTAAATGAATTGGAAATAACTGTTGGCAATCAAGAGAACATGGATGTTAGAGGATTCAATCTTAGTGGTGGTATAACCGCTGCGGCAGAAGGTTCCTTTGAACTTGGAATGAAGATAAAAGAAGCAGCAAAGCCTCTAGATTTCCATCTTAAGTTCTGTACTGCTAAATTCAAAGATGCTGGGCAACTTAGAGCCAGGTTCAAAAGAAGAGGGCAGGCGACTCTCCGTCCATATGAAGTATTGAGTGATGATGATACAATTATTTTTGGAGCGATACCTACCCGTTTAGAGGATGCTCAAGATGATATCGATGAAATAAGAAACGAATTGGATATCGATGAGGGATGGATTCGGTTTGATGCACAAAATAAACGTATTGAACTGCCTCTTTCCATTGCGGAAGAATTAGCAGAAGTTTTGGAAGTTTCTGTTCAATTAGTCGAAGTTCACCCTACTCATGAGAGACTTGAAGTAGGAATCATTCATCTTAATTCTCATCGCTGAAATCAAATCTTTCCGATGTAATACCTATATCGCTAAATGGCATCATAACCTCTTGATGTATAACGAATTTTAAGTATAGGGTTGAATAAAAAGTAAATGGTGAACGAATGTTGAGTAAGTCCTTATCCAAGGTGTTAATTTTTCAAATCATTGCTGCTGTTGCAATTCTTGCTCTACCATCACTCATTTACACCGGCTCTTACATCATAGCAGACGCACCTGCTCCAAAAGAAGGAGTCGAGATGCCTCCTGAGAATCATGAAAAACTGAGTGAAGGGTTATTCTTCATTATTTTGGACGGTGGTCGAAGAGATATGATGAAGGATCCTAATCTTATGCCAACTCTGAATTCAATGACCTCAAATAATGGTACCTACATTGATGTATTTACCAATCCTCTCACAATGACTGCTTCATGTGTCAAGGAGATGGCAACTGGGATTCCATCAAGACCAAATGAAGGATTAAGTAATTTTCATCCTGAACATCCAGGTACACCAGATGGTTGGTCACTCGCAAGTTCTTATGATGGGAATGAAGATGGCATAGCTGATAATGAATTTGCCATTGTTGGTGATTATGTATGGGGAGACCTATATGCTGAAAATGATGATATAAATTTCATGAAGCACCGTTATGGTCATGGTGATTATATGAAAGGAGATACAGAATCTTTTGAAACCATCAATAGTTGGCTGGAAGGAGAAATACCTGAAAGTAATACTAAGGAAGATACAGTATTTGAGAGAGCACCCAATGTCATTGTAGCACACTTATCTGGACTTGATAGTACTGGACACCGATATGGTTCGAAAGAATCTCCAGAATATATGGATAAATTGAAGTGGCTGGATGATAATTTTGCCATAATTTTTGAAAAAGTTCCCGAAAACTGGACTGTTGTAGTCACTTCAGACCATGGATTAACCGATACTGGACAGCACGGCTCTCCTGATGAAATAATTCGTGAAGTCGGCGCTTGGATTTGGGGACCGAATATCAAAGAGAAATATACTGTTGAACTAGAGATCGACCAAAGAGATATGTCAACTCTGCCATCTCTCCTATTA
>MDSY01153714.1_pt1 | contig 13545 bp, 9 predicted proteins | sample 811131 | NCBI WGS metagenome assembly MDSY01 (sample SAMN05326643, study PRJNA326480) | marine metagenome | isolation source: seawater | place: Atlantic Ocean: South West | collected 2010
GTTCGGGTTCGGGTTCAGGTTCTGGTTCTGGTTCGGGTTCGGGTTCAGGTTCTGGTTCAGGGTCGCCATATATTACAGAAATTATGTTTGAAGATATGCTTTCGGTTATTTCGGCTATATCATCACTAGACAAGTCATCAAAACTTATATTTTCATCCGAAACAGTTTCTATCAAAGCAGATAAAATGTTTGCTGTTGTTTTTTCTTCAATATTTTCATATGTTGTTTCGATTGTAAATGTTACAATAATAGACCCACTTTCAATACTCGTTATTGTTATAACTGATTCATCTACACCATATAATAATGATAACATACTTTTTAAAATTACACTATTGTTAGTCACATTTATTGCATTATACAAAGTTTGGTAAGTTGAATTTGCCGATCTACCCGGAGTTTCAAAAGTTATACTTGATGTTATGCTATCAACAGATGGACTGTCATTTGATTTTGCGTCGTCTGAAGTGGTTGTTGCCATTAGAACACCTTCCTCCGAATCACCAGATGAAGATTCCTCATCCACATTTGATTTTGCGTCGTCTGAAGTGGTTGTTGCCATTAGAACAACTTCCTCCGAATCACCAGATGAAGATCCCGCATCTAAATTTATATCTGATATGCTACCTACAATTGTGTTTTGACGATAAAGATTGAATCCCCTTGTTTGTCTACTACCTAAAAAAGAGCTGTGCTTAGGTTTAGATATTAGATTATACAAATTATAACTTGACACACTAGCTATTTTTTCTTTGTTTAATAGCTTTATATTATCAGAGTTCCTCTGACTCGCCGAAAGTGATTGCAAATATGCCTTAAAGTTCTTTTCTTTTTTTTTTTCAATAACATCACTCGCATTCAACAATTTGGCATGATTTTTGTTGTACATATATAATAATGTTTAACAAATAAAAACATTATTATTGAACTATTGATAACAGTAATAAAAAACAAATTAACAAAACAATCATCAATTCAAAACAATCATCAATTCAAAACAATCATCAATTCAACAAAATGATGACATAATATATTTTAATTTAGCTTCTTGTAGTGATAATCAATAAGGTATGTAGCTAAACGAAACAAAAATATAGTGACAAAATAGTTTTCTACGTGATTTTCCAAAAAAGTAAAATAATTAATTTTACCATTTGACTCATATTCATCTACTAATATATCGGAAATAATGGGAACAGTAACTAGTGTAAAGTCTTGTTCCAGCTGTTTGTCACGACGCTTTAAAATTTTGTATGCATTACAACGTACCATACGGCGCATGTGTTTGCATGCCAACCTAAATGACAGGTCGCGCGCAATCATTATAGAACTATTGCACTATGTTTATATTATTAATTAACTGAAATGCGTTTATAATCAATTTTATCGCACGTATTTTCCTACTTTAGTAAATGAGTCGATCATAAAAATAATAAACACGCCCAAGAAACAATACAAAACTATTTCTTCGGTCATGCTGTTCACTTTCTCGTCACTACTGTCTTCAAGTAATTGAATAATATAATTGATTTTACTAGTAAGCTCAGATTCAACATTTTGGACTGGTGGTGGATTAGTGTATTCGTTGTAATATTGATTTACATAAGTTCCTTTGCTCAGATCTCCTATATCTTCAGTCAATTCTTCAACTTCAGCAGATTCTTCGTTATCAGAATATGAAAAATCTGCTAAATTGTCTTCATTAATAACATTGGATCTGTACAACTTGTCCATTAGTTCTTGGGCTTTTTTACTGGATAACTTATGTTGCAAATTTTCGGTATGTTTACTGTTTACATGTGCCTTTTCAGCATCATTTATTGTCATAAATCCTAAAGAACTAGCCATACATATATTTAAAATGTGATAAAAATTAATAATATTATCATATATAACAATTTGTTTCACGACATGTCATAAATTGTTAACGTCTCTACAGCCCTACATATGTTGCAGCAAACCGAACAAAACAATGGCTTTTTGTAAATCTACAAAAATCAACAAGCTACATACATCATGTTTTCTAAGCAAATTTTGACTTCTAATATGTTATGACGTTTCTCTGGATCGGTGTGATGCATCATTTTGATTATAACATGTTCCAATTCTGAACATTCTCTTTGGATTTTGTCACTATTCAACATGGATTCCAACTCATCCGGTATAATGTTGATTGGGTTAACATTTCTATTAAATATTACTTCAAGCAAAACACACAACAATCCCCATACATCTATTTTCGTGCTGTAACATTGTTTGTTTATTACTTCCGGTGCCATGTAGTTTGGTGTTCCACAATATGAAAGATGATTACTAGACACACTTTCACATTTGAATTTTGAAGGCTTGCTTTCACAAATCGGTTTTTTTGATGTGTGAGAGATCCCAATAGTTCGTGACAAATTGAAGTCGCCAAGCTTGAATACGATTTTGTCGTCAAAATAGCTTTTACCACATATAAATATGTTTGCTGGCTTTACGTCGCGATGAATTATGTTTCTTTCATGAATATAAGACAAGGCTGACGCAATATGATGTAGTATTCGTATTCTGTAATACAATTCAATAACATCAACCTCTTTGATATATTTATCAACTGATCCTAAGTTGCAATATTCATTTAAGCACCAGAATATGTTTTCGTTAATAATGTTGTAATCATGAAGTTTTATAATATGTGGGTGACAAATAGATTTCAGAATTTCAACCTCACGTATAAAATATTTGCAATCCAAGTTTCGGATTTTGCTTTTTGTTAATTTAAACACTGTGTGATTGTTGTTGTATTTGTTTTTGATTAAATATGCTTTACTAAAACTACCTGCCCCTATTTTACACACACACTGGTACTCGGGCAAAATACACAACGAATAAAATTCTGCACCGTGACTTTCCAACCATTTTTTGATGACTATTCGTCGTCCAACAGTCAAATGTTCATTTTGAAGATTTGAATACATTTCTAACAAATTGCGGGAATCGTCCATGTCTAAAACATAAGATTTCACAATGTTAGATTCATCATTTTTATTCAAATAATCAATTAGTTCATGTTTAGACATATTGAATATGGTACCATTTAAACGCGGTGACACTGGTACTGTGTAACTGTAAATTTTTTGTCTTCGACTATATTTTTCAAATAAAGATGCACAATTGCAGTTCATCAATTATAATTATGATTATCAAAAATGTAATTGCAATGTTTATATTGTTTCTTTTGTGAAACACCAAAAAAGTGTAGATTTAGATTTCTGAATAATCTAAAGAAATATATATCACTATATAAATATATATCACTATATAAATGTCAGGAGTGTATCCAATTTTAGATGATCCAGAATTCAATTTAAAAATACATGCAAAAAAAGAATTTGGTGATTACAAATACAGCACTAATATAACAAATAAAATAAAAGAGGAGTTTGATAATATATGCAATGCCGACTTTGAATTAACCAACCATCAGGTGTTTGTTAAAAACTATTTGTCACCAAACACACCATACAATAGCATTTTATTATATCATGGGTTAGGTACGGGTAAAACCTGTTCGGCTATAAACATTTGCGAAGAAGTTCGCAGAGCATACAAGCAAACCGGATTTAACAAAAAAATAATAATAGTTGCTTCGCCTAATGTGCAAAGCAATTTCAAGGCGCAGCTGTTTGACGAACGCAAACTAGAAAGCAAAGGCAATGTGTGGACTATAAGAAATTCGTGCATGGGAGAAACCTTGCTTAAAGCCGTATATCCAACGCAATACGACAATCTTACTAAAGAAAAAATAGTTTCATCTGTTAATAAATTCATAGATATGCATTACCACTTTATGGGATATGTAGAGTTTGCAAATTACATTAAAAAACACAACAACTCTGCCGCACATCTCAAGAAAGAATTCGGCTCTAGACTAATTGTCATAGACGAAATTCATAATCTAAAATCAGCAAAAGAAAACGCATTTACATATTCTGCTAGATATTTACAAATACTAATAGAAAACGTGAAAGAACTCAAGTTTGTTTTTTTAACGGCGACACCAATGTTTAATAGTCACAGCGAAATTGTCTGGTTGCTGAATTTGATGAGAATGAACGATATGAGACCTCAACTTGAAGAAAAAGAAATATTTGACACTAATGGAAACTTAAAAATTAACAAAGAAACCGGAGAAGAAGTTGGAAAAGCCAAATTTATCGATTTTTCACGAGGATATATATCTTTTATAAGAGGTGAAAACCCCTATTCATTTCCTTACAGAATTTGGCCAATGTTTCATTCCCCTGAGAAATCATACTTACACATGGATTTTAAATCCAAATATCCCGTGTATTCTATTACTGGAAAACTCATTCCAAAAAGTGAATACATTGAATATACAGACTTGTATTTAAGTCATGTTAACGCTGAATCACTTCAGGAAAAAACATATTACGCAATGAAAAAATTCATCATGCAACAAAACAAAAACATCAACGCACTTAATTATGAACAAGTTGCCCCACTTGTACAAATATTGAATTTTGTATTTCCTCCGTTGTCAGAATCAGCAGAGTCAAGTACCACTGTTGATGTTGGTGTTGATGTTGGTGTTGAAGAAACTAAGGCAGACGATGGTAGACCGGACGATGGCAGACCAGACGATGACACATTTCCAATTACACCCGCGTCGGTGACAAATTTTTACGGCACCAAGGGACTTAACAATATTATGGTGTATAATAATGGTGTTTACAAATACAAACCTGAAACATTGACGAAATACAACAACATATTTCATCCGGATAATATTGGAAAATACAGTCATAAACTACAATCATTGTCTAATTGCGTAATAAATTCAGATGGTATTGTGCTTATATATTCACAATACATCGACGGTGGTCTAATACCTGTTGCACTCATGCTCGAAGAGATGGGATATACTAAATATAACAAACACGGTGGTAAAAATCTGTTGGATTTGACAAACACAAATATGTCTAAATCTACAAAACCGTTAGTTAAAAAATCAAGCTCCTACATTATTATATCCGGCACCGAAAAATACAGCCCTAATAATACAAAAGAGGTCTCTGTTGCAACAGACGACAGCAATAAAAACGGCGAAATTATAAAAGTTGTCTTGATATCTAAAGCAGGTTCCGAAGGCATAGACTTTAAAAACATTCGTCAAGTTCACATATTAGATCCTTGGTACAATCTTAATCGTAACGAACAAATCATAGGCAGAGGTGTCCGAATGTGTAGCCACAAGCTCCTCCCATTTCAAAAACGCAATGTTTCTATTTATTTCCATACCACCATTTTATCCGATGAAAACGAAGAGTCCTGCGACTTATACGTTTACCGACTTGCCGAAATCAAAGCAAAAAAAATCGCCAAAGTAGCAAGATTATTAAAACAAAATGCGATTGATTGCATGCTCAACCATAAACAAACGCTTCTCACCGAAGAAAACTTTAACACTACCATACAACTTAGACTCAGCAACCAATCCGAAATTGATTATTCTATTGGTGACAAAAAAAACTCCAACTTCTGTGATTACGACATTTGCGACTACAGCTGCTTTAACAACAAAAACATTTCATCCACTGCCCCCCCATTATCAGAAGATCTTTCTACTTATAATCCTTCTTTCATGGAAAACAATTCACAAGAAATTATAGCTAAAATCAAAAACATATTCACGTCACACGAGTTCATCACCAAAACCCTTTTGCTTACTAAACTGCAAAAATATCCCAGTATTTTGGTAGACTATTCTCTTCAAAAAATAATAAATGATCAGCATATTGTATATGATAGTCTAGAAAGACCCGGCTATTTAGAGATACTGGCCGAATTCATCATATACAAACCCAAACTGCTCAGCAAACATTCCACAATCTTCGACAGAATTCACCCACCCCACCACAAACACGACATAATAGAAGTGGATCATTCTGGCAAATTTAGAGAAGATATCACCAGACATCCAGCAAATTCACATTCTTTAAGACAACTCACTCAACTATTCATCAATCTTTATAAGAAAAATACTGACAAAGATATACTTACCAAAAATCAGGTCATATTTAATGAAACACTTCATCAGCTTGCCGATTTCGGATTTACACACGAAGACCTACATGATGTAACATGTTCTCATTTACTCGACACAGCGGACTCTTCATCCATTATCTCCACCATGAATGAAATATTTGAATATGTTTCTCAAAACTCTTCACCACCCACAATGACATTTCCAATCATGGAAGAAGATTTGTCTGAGCATTATGTATGTCATGTTTTTTATAATTACATCATAAAAAACACATTAGAAATCGCAGATTCCCGCGTAATTATAGTAAACAATTTAGATAAAACAAAAGGATTTATTTATACCTTACAAAACAATAAATGGGTTGAAGCCAAAAGAACTCTCATAAATGAATACAAGAGTAACCAAGGTACTAAACTAGAGAGTTTGATTGAAAAACTAAAACAGCAAACAAACATTGTTGGATTCTACAGCGGAGAAAGAAAAAACGTTTTTAAACTGAAGTCAATGGAAGCAAAAAACAACAAAGGCTTCAATTGCCGACAGGCCGAAATAACCGGCAAACGAGACAACATTATTGCCATAGTCAGAAATCTCGTCCCGCTTTTTGAACCAATCATCACACTAAAAAACGTTGACACCATATTTGAAGAACTTAAACTGAAAGATGACAAACCTACAAAAGATAAAGAACAAAAAATGAATAAGCTATGTACCTACCTTGAATTGCTGTTGCGATTAGCTGATAAACATAGTATTAATGATAATACGTGGTTTTTTAATATTTATCATCCCTTCACGGTTGATTCTTTCGTAAACACTATTAAAAAATAATACTATTAAAAATAATCCCCTTAATTTGATCTCCTTAATTTAATCTTCTTAATTTAATATATAATGACAGTTACCAAAGCACGGAACAGAATTGCAAATAAAAATACTGGAGGTAACAAGAAACAAGGTCTTGTACCCTCCACCGGAAAATCAAACAATATTCGCAGCAAACAACTTTATAAGGCCGCATCAAACGACAAAACCGTCTACTGCATAAATCAGGTTGGTGGTATTGGAAGAAATCGCAGTGTTTTCAAGATTGGTGATTCTGCAAATTGCCTCAAAATATACACTCTACAAAATGCATTTGATGATGCAATTGCCTTAGTTAAATTAACAAACAAGAAAATAGCCACGATCTTGATGGATACGCCGTATGGCAAATATCTAATAATATACAATTCCGCAGATTCTCCCTACATACTTTCTTACTATTCATACCATACATACACTGGCGACTTCGATATCACAATGTATAAGGGATCCTACAGCAATGATTTCAATGATATCAGTTCCAACGATATAAATGCAATAAAAGAATACAAATCCACAAATAATACTGTACCAGATCCAGCTGACAATCCAATTGGATTTGATTTATCTCAAAATTTTTGCAAGTATATTCCATTGAGTAATAATGATTATAATCTCTATCTCAATCAAAACCTTTTTATACATGTGCGACTAGACTACCCTGACAATCCTGATGCAGTATTAGATGATGAATACAATAATGCTATTACAACAACGATTATAGAAGAAGCCGACTTATTTTATACAGATCCTAACAACACAAACAATGACCCGGAGTCTACTGACGTAAAAGAGCATTTTTTTTTCGCTTTATATCCAGACGAACATTTAGTAAGCTATAGTAATACGAATTATCCCGTAGTTAATATGTCATTTAGTTTGGGTACTGTTGATAGTGTAAAAAGTGATGATACAGATATTACCAGCGCGGTTACTGCTTTCAAACCAAATTTTGTCGGTGAAGATAAGTTCATAGACTTGTCACTCAATGCAAGTGTAGGATATTTTTCATATCCTTTATCAAGTGTTGACTATTTTGTAAAACTGTTTGAAATGAACCATAAATTATTTGACAATCACAAATTACATTCCAATTTTTATGTCACTATTTCATCATACACATACACATACACATCTTAACAAAAAAAGAAAATTGAAAACAAATAAATACTAAATGGATATGACATTTATACATATAAAAATATCGTCATCAATTTATATAATGGCAACAAAATCAAAAAGCCTTGACAAATATTTTCACTCCGCGATGATTACGAAAAAATGCCAACTTCCCATTGATAAACTTAACTCAAACATAAAAGATACAATCTTTAATAAACTAAAAGCAAATTTTGAAGGCAAATGTTCAAATGAAGGGTTCATTCAACCAGACTCTATATTTATTATAAACTTCTCTATTGGTCATTTACAAGAAGCCTACGTTAACTACGATGTTACTTTTGAATGCCAAGTATGCTATCCAACATCCGACCTACTTGTAGAATGCACAATTGATAATATCACTAAAGCGGGTGTCAAAGCATCACTGTCCGAAACCAACAACCCACTTGTTATATTTGCAGCTAGAGATCTACATTTAGAAAACAATGAATTCAATAGTTTAGAAATTTCAGACAACATAGTTGTTAAAATTATCGGCACAAGATTTGAGGTTGGTGACAAATATATTGCCGCAATTGCCGAATACATCAAAAAAATATAACCACATCAAACAATAAATGTATTCAAACTCAAATAATATTAAAGACATAAAAAGACATAAAAAACATAACATTAACATGGATTTGTCAGCAATCAAAACTTTTATAGAAAACATGAGTTTTCATAACCAGAAAGAATTCATCAAGCTTTTGATAAAACACAACATACCCTCAACCGAAAACAAAAACGGCACATTTATTAATATCACTGAATTGACCGATTCGCAGATGTATCTCATTACCCAGTTTATTTCTCATATTTGCGAAGAAGAAAAAAGTTTTAATGAGGTTGAAACCACCAAGAAAAATTTAAAATTAATGATTAACTCGCAAACCGACAATATTTAATTGCATACTTACTTAAAAGCATTTCTAATATAACATATACGTATATACATATATATATCATGATGAATCATCACTCTGGTAAACATTTTGAGATTGTTTGCAATTTATTACCGTTTATGTCAACAGTTGATATTAACAAAATCACAAACCATCACAATTATTCACATTTCAACAATAATAGTTATGGGAAAAACGATTGCCGACATTTTTCTTTTGATTCTAAAACAGATAATTTATTATATTGCATATATTTATTGCTGCAAAACTCAAAATCAACGAATATAATAAATTCACACTTTTCTGATGAAACCTTGACCTTGTTTCAATTACTGACAAACATAAAAACTCACACGATTGACCTGTGTAAGAAAGATAATGGGCTATTGCTCAAACCAATTAAAATGACTTGTAAAAATTTTACCAATCATCTTTTTTCTTGTGATAAAGTTGATTGGTCGTTGTTTTATGGCATTTGTGCATACAATCAAATAATTATTGTTGTTCAACGCAACAACATTTTGTATTATTTTGGAAATGTCACATATAACTCAGATAACGAGCATACACCCACAAATATCGATGGCACAATACACTATTCCGATAATTTGCACCATATTTATTTTGATATTTCCGAAAATGTTGCTAATCCACGTAGTACGGCAGCAGCAACAAATGAACCATGTTTTTTTCATGTTTATAATCCGTTCAAACCCATGAAAGCTTCGTCTTCGTACAAGATCAAAGATTTACAAGCAATTTGTAACCAATTAAATATTGCAACACATGAAAACAGCAAACCGAAACTTAAAAACGTGTTGTATAATGAAATTTGCCAAAATGTCCCCGCATTAGAGTAGAACAATAGCACACAATAGCACACGCCCGCGCTCAAAATTGAAATAAAGTTAAACCTCAAAAAACTATTTAATTATATTCATATATATATAACTAAATGGCCAGTAATTTTAAATTTGATTCTTTAAAAAGCTTTTTAAAGTATCATTTATATCTCAAAGATCTTGCCAAAAAAAACGAACTTGAAATCCGATTTGGTACGGCTAAAAGCACACGAATTTCTAAGATTGATTATGATAACATTATTAAATCACTCAAGTCTAACAATTTTACGTCTTCAAACGAAAATGGTAATTATGTTTTAAAGGTTTCAAATGATGTGGCTGAATCACACATCCGTGCGGAAATAAATGGGCTTCATTACATTCAAGATTTTTGCAAATCTAATTCGCTGTCTAAAACACTCAAAGAATATCCAGAAAACATAGGGTTTTTAGAGAAAACCCCGGTGTTATTCGACAAAAATTCATCTACATACGTCCCAAAGTTGGATAATACGGAGTACAATTTTAGAATTGCATATAGCGAAGAAAATTTTGTAGAATCAGACAATTCCAAAGTAGTGTCGTTTATGACTAACAGTGCAAACAACAACTTCTATCGTTTTATTAATCGCGTCACTTATACCCATCCGGACTTTCCCCTCAAAATAGATTGCAGCGTCGTAAAATCTAATACATCACGTAACAAAACCTCGTTTCAAAGCTCCAAAGTTCTTGAATCTAACGAACTCTATGAAGTTGAAATTGAACTCAACAATGAGGCAGCTTTACAAATGAGCTTAGACGAATTGTATGCAAAAACACAAAAGGCCACTTCCATTGTGTTACAAGGATTGCAAGACAACTTTTATCCTATCTCAAATTCCGAGAGAAAAAACGTCATCAACGAATACAAGTCTCTTTTAAAAATTGGTGCAGACCTGTATCCCTCTTTTTGTGGACCCTCTTCTATAACCCTGCAATTACATCATTTGCAACCGACACACCCAGAAAACATCCTATCTGGTTTCACTATTACAGACAAGGCAGACGGCGCACGAAAAATGTTGTTTGTTTCATTATCCGGTCGCATCTACTTTGTCACTACCAATCTACAAATTCAATACACCGGGTCATCCACTTCAGACGCTAATATATTTAACACATTACTAGATGGTGAACACATTCTCTATGACAAACGCGGAGAATTCATCAATCTTTTCGCGGCATTTGACTGCTACTATGTAAACAATAAATCTTTTCGTGATGCACCTTTCGTAATCAAAGACAAAGCCACCAAGGACAATCCCGTTGGTAGATATAATGAGCTTACCAAAACCATCAAGCTACTCAGGCAAACTATGACATCCAATTTTGTCACAATCATCACCAAAACCTTCGCTATTCCTGAAGAACCTGTCGTTGATGGTCCAGGTGATGACCCAAGCGCGACGAGCAAAGCTACACCAAACACATCGCTGTTTAGCGAATGCCAAAAATTGTTCACACGCCTAGAAAGCGACGACCATTATCCATACAATACTGACGGGTTGATTTTTACACCGGCTTATTTAGCAGTTGGTGCAAACAAACCTGGTGAAAGTGCGCCTATGCCAAAAAAACTCACTTGGAAACGCTCATTCAAATGGAAACCTCCGGAATACAACACTATTGATTTCCTCGTCACACTACCCACCAAAACATCTGCTATTATGTCTCTTGGTAATTACAAAGAGGTTCATCTTCGTATTGGTTATAATACAAAGCAACATGGCATGTTGAACCCGTTTAAAACCGTTATTGATGGAGATTTCAACTCAGATTCCACCTCAGAACCTTACACCCAAAACAAAACCTATGAACCTGCCCTGTTTTTCCCAACAAATCCATATGATAGTACAGCGCATATATGTCATATTCCTCTAATTCTAGACGAAAACAACATTGAACAAATGCTCACCGAAGAAAAAGAAGTTTTCACCGAAAACACTATTGTAGAATTCAAATACGTATCTACTAATCCTGTGTTCAAACGATGGATCCCAATTCGTGTCAGATACGATAAAACTTACGAACTCAAAACCACCGGGAAAAACTTCGGTAATGCTTATCATGTCGCCAATAATAATTGGCACAGCATCCACCAACCGATTTCAAAAGAACTCTTGTCCACCGGCACTTTTTCCGATATTGAATCCCAAGACGATATTTACTACGATCAAAAAGAAAAATCTAATATTGTATTTGCTATGCGGAAATTCCATAACATCATTAAAGCTAACCTCATTCAATATGCTTCTGAAAAATTCGATTCTCCCACACTTATAGACCTTGCCGTCGGTAAAGGCGGAGATATCAAGAAATGGCACAACACAAAAAACATCACATTTGTCTTAGGTATTGACCAATCTCAAGACAACATTGAGAACAAAATAGACGGAGCATGTAAACGTTACATAGATGATAAAAAAAACAACCCGACAACGCCAGCAATGATATTTTTGTATGGTGACTCTTCAAAAAACATTCGCGACGGTTCTAGTTTTTCAAATTTACAACACCAAGCTTTGTCCGAAGGACTTTTTGGAGCTGGTGCTAAGTCTAAATCTGTATTAGGAAAGGTTGTTCATGATCATTATGGTATCGCTAAAGACGGATTTGATATTGTATCATGTCAATTCGCATTACACTACTTCTTCAAAGACAAGCTTACCCTCAAAAATTTCGTAATCAATCTGGTTGAATGTACAAAAATGAATGGCATCGTCATTGGCACTTGCTATGACGGTGCAAAAGTGTTTCAAATGCTTTCTGATAAAAAATCCCAGTCGTTTGTCAAAAATGACAACATTATTTTAAACATTATCAAAAAATACGAATATGACAGCTTTAATGATGACAGTTCATCACTTGGATACGCAATTGAAGTATTTCAAGAAAGCATCAACCGATCATTTGTCGAATATTTGGTCAATTTCCAATTCTTCAAAAGAGTTATGGAAAATTATGGATTTGTTCTCGAAACAGTCGAACATAAAAAAGACGACACATCAAACATTATCCGTGATCTTCCTATTGATTCTTTTGAAAGTCTCTATAACAACTACACATCAGCCAATTCAAAGTTCTCAATGTCCCACGAAGAAAAACAAATCAGCTTTCTCAATAATTATTTCATTTTCAAAAAAGTGCGACATGTATCCGTATCAGAAACAATATTTGATGATGGCGACCTGTACAGCGCCAGCGAAGACCCCGCGCTCCAACCAACCAAACCCGTCAAAAAAATCTTAAAGATTAAAAAACCCACCTCAAGCCGCAAATAAAAAACCAAATTTATATTTAGATTTTACAATAAAATACTTGGTCATGAACTAACTCTGTTTTTAGAAACACACTCTTGATTTTTAATTAAGACCAAGAGCCCTAAGTTTTTTTGCCTTTTTTTTGTTCGCATCGTGCAACTCTTTTAGTTGCGCAATAACTTCGGAGCTTGACCCATAAATGCGGTCCTGATTCATCATTTCGAACTCGATCTCCAGCTCCAGGTCACAAATCCATTGACCAACGAGCTCAAACCATGAAGGATCGTCAATTTCGTTCAGTTGTTCAGCAGTCCATTCCTCGATCACAGGCGCAGGCGCAGGCGCTGCTCGCCTCTTGTTCTTGGGCATGGCTTCGCTCTTTTTTGTTTTAGTGTTCAATGTTTGTGAGACAGAGTTCA
>MDSY01024729.1_pt1 | contig 13543 bp, 8 predicted proteins | sample 811131 | NCBI WGS metagenome assembly MDSY01 (sample SAMN05326643, study PRJNA326480) | marine metagenome | isolation source: seawater | place: Atlantic Ocean: South West | collected 2010
AGCGCCTTAGACCAGTACCGATGTGTTTTTTACACTATTCTCGGCCACAGATACAAGTGAAGATGGACTTTGTCCTTCTTACTATATACTATAGTATATCCTTTATACTGTTTTTTTCCAGACAAAAAATAAATTCATTGGAAGAAAATTTTTAATAAAAAATAAATAATTAATGAAAATTTTGTAGTAATTTTTACGGGTTTTACGTTCTAATAATATTAAAAATGTAAATTTATATTTATATAAATATAATGATTGTTTGTGATAAAAATAAATTTGTGTTTATACATATACCTAAAAATTCAGGAACAGCAATGACAAAAGAATTACAAAAAACCTATAAAAATACAAAATTATTGATGCAGTGTGAAAGAGATGGTAAAAATATTGGAATTGATAAGATGCATTTATATTATGATGTTATTTATGAATTTATTCCGAAAAATGTATTAGATAACTATTTAAAGTTTTGTATTATAAGAAATCCATATAATAAAATTTATTCTGCTTGGAACTTTATTAAAGAAAGACACGGATATAGTAATGTGAATGATTTTATAAAATATAAATTAAATGAAGAATTTATATATGGAAAACAAATTATACCTGGAAATGCAAGAGTTCATTATAGACCACAATTTACTTTTGTATATGATAATAAAAATAATAAGTTTGCTGATTTTATTATGAGATACGAAAATTTAAATGAAGATATATCTAAAATGAATGAAAAATATGATTTAAATATTAAATTATATGATAATGGTAATAGTCAAAAATCATATATACACCTTTTAAATAAAGAGAGTATATTAAAAATAAACCGTTTGTATAAAAAAGATTTTGAATTATTTAATTATGAAATATTATAACAATAGGATAAGATAAAAATAAATATATAATTTTATAGTCCGCGTTTTAAATGTTCAAATGTGTAATAAATAATTAATGAAAATTTTGTTGTAATTTTTTACGGGTTTTATGTTCTAATAATATACGCTTATTTACATTATTAGATAAATACGGTAATATTAGATTTTTTTCGGTTTTGGATAAATAAGAACCTCTCAAAGCGACAAGTCTTTCAGATATTTGTTTTCTGGAACCACTTGTAGTAAGTCCATATTTTTTTGCTAATTTAATAAAAATAGCTTTACTATTTTTATTACTTTTGTTTTTACGGGTTTTACTATTCATATTAGTTATACAAATATTTTAATAGTTTTTGTTTTCTTCGTTTCCCTCCTAAAAATTTACTAATATTATCTGGTAATCCTTCAACTCCTTTAATTCTTGCTGCATCTTTGAGGTGTCGCGCATCGTTATATGATTCATCAAAAGAATTTTGTAAAACATTATTGATTTTTTTCATTTTTCTTGAATGAAGTTTTTCTTCTATTTCTTTTATTGTATTCATATCTTTATCTGTTTTGCGTGTAACCAGGTTTATCATAGCGTAAGCATATCGAGCACTATAATCGCCTGTTGGATTTCCTTCGTCAATACCAACTCCTTGTTCAGCTAAAAAGCCTTGTTTACCTAATTCAAACGAGGTAATTGGAGGGGTGGCGTTATTCATATCATCTTTAAGTGTATAAAAACGAGTCTTTCCAGTCTTCTTCTTGCGCGGTTGAATATCTCCTTGTATCATTTCTAAGAGAATATCGCTGTCGTCATCATCTTGTGAATGTCTATTATAGATTTTGTAAATATTTTCAATTCTATCAAAATAATCTTGTACAATCTTCTTCATAGGTTCTTCAAGTCTATTTCGTATATTTCCAATATTTTGTGAATACATGTTATTTTTTTCAAGAAGTTGTATAATACCTTCAAAAAATCCATTTATGATGTTAGGATTTAGTGTAGTTTTTCCAAATTTTTTAGAATGAAGAATGTCTAAATGTCGTCCTATTCTATAAAGGTATAGTTTATTTTTTAGCGGTTGTTTACTATTTTCAATATTAACTATTTTTTGAATAAAATAAAATTCTAATTCTTCAAGAAAGTCTTTAAAACCTTGAAAAATTGGATCGACAATTTGATATTCATTAATATTTTGTGTCCAATTTCTAGCCATGCTTGGCTTTTTAAGTTTAAGAATATTATCTCTTATTTGTATTGGAATAAATCCTCTACCCATATATTTAATGAATCGGACTGTTACAGTACGAATAACACCAGATAATGTACTATATCTATAATTTTGTGGTGTATCAAGACAGTGTGAACCGACTACATCAGGATGTAATTTGACAATTGGTGAATCGATTTTTTCATCTTTATTTCGTTTTTCTGTATCTATGTATACTTTACAAATACTGTAATCGTAATAATTATCAATATATGTGGGTATTGATACATTGCCGTATAAAAAAATCAATTGAACTTGTGGTAATGGATTTCTTACAATTTTTTTTAGATGACTGTTTGGAACAATACCAAATTTGGTATCGTGAATTCCAACATCTACAACCGTATAACCATAACCATTTTCTGGTTTAGAATCATCAGGCTCAGGCAGAACAGTATTAGTGTATTGTGCGGCGATTTTCGCCGCATCTGCAGCTTTTGCTCGTTCTACAAGAATAGGTTTCATTATTGAATGATATTGTTCCGCCAATTCAGCTGTCGTAGTATGAGAGTTTATTGGACCATTTCTTGGTACATCTAATCTAGTTCGAATTGCTTGATCAATTCTCTCTTCACTATTTACAAAGACTAATCTTTGTGGCCATGATGATGCTTGCCTTGCACTAACAATAGTGCCTTTTTTAAGTTCTAATTGTGGATACATTTGCGGATAGTTATTCCAGCGCGAGGCGTCGTCGAGTATATTGTCTGTTGTATATAAATCATCAGGTAGCTTATTCGGATTATCAACCTTAATATCTTCGATTACTTCATATAAATTTTTATATAACCAGCCCGACAGATTGCTGATAGGGTGAAATGATGAAACACTAATTTCCATATTAATTGTATCTTCTACTGGTGGCTCGTTTACAAATCTTGTAGTGTTACCATATGATTCATGCAATGAATCTCTGAATTTGTGATGTCCCTGAGGGAAATAAGCACATAAATTTTTGTCACCAAAATGAGCAGTGAAATTATTAATTATAACTTTATGAACTTTGTTACTAAATTGTATATTATTCCAGTTGGACGGATCATGATAAATACTATGATCTACTTTAAAATAAATATCTATATCATGTGGTATCCAACCTATATATTTGTTTTCATTTTGTCTTGTAAGTTCCATGGCAAGAGCAGCAGAACCCCCAATTGTACCTTTATTATGAATAACCCAATCATATAAATAATTTGCTATATTTTCATCCATTTTTGTGGACAATTGTAATAGTTCCTTATTTGATTTATAAAAATCTTTTGTTTCTTTACTAGAATATGATGAATCGGTATCAGAAGATGTGTCAGCTTCATCAATATATGAATGATCATCATATTCCTCGAAGTCCGTTAAATCCATTAATAATTAATAACATTTTAAATTTCAATATTTTTTGATTTAATATTAATTAAATTATTATGAATTTGTGTAACCATTGTATCTACGAAAGTATTTAGGTCATAATGAAATATTACATCTTCATTGTCATCATTTAAATGAAGTTTAGAATAAAAATCGTTTGATTTATAGCAACCACATAATCTATAAGGCTGGTTTTTATTATAAACTCTCCAATCCACATATGGATTCGCAAATTTTTTTAAGTATTTACTAAGTTTTTCACGTTCTTCTGGACTAATCGAATATTCTGGAAAAATAATATGCCAAGATTTTTTATCAAATCTATGTGCTGAAAGCACGCGCCGGATAGAAGGAGTAATGTTGTACAACAACTTTAAAATGGCATATAAGTGTTGTAAAACTTCATTCAATTCAAGTAAATAGTTATTAGATTCTATGTCAAAATACAATTTACTGTTATATTCTATTATTTCATAATAACATCTCATATTTGATGGCGTTTTTTTAATATAATCATATAATTCAGATGGATTTTTAAATACTGCACTAGCTTGTTTCTCTGATCTAAATTCGTTTTTCGAAATAACAATTCCTTTTTTTCCATATAAGCGAATCCGCTCGTCTATACAACGCTGTTTTTGATTTTTACCTCTAAACCAAAGTTTATTTTGAAAAAAAAAAGTTAACAAACAATTATTATCCATATAAATGTATTTTATAATTCTATTTAATTATTTTACTTAATTTTATCATAAAATACTATATAATTTATGAAGCAATATATAGAGAATCTACTACTACAATGTCTCTAATAATTTCTTTTTGAATTTCTTCAATAATATTTGAAAATTCCGGCTTTTGATATATTTCTGAAATATTTTTCCATTCTTCACAAATATTATATACTTTCAACATACTTCTAACAAAATTACCTTCATAAAGTTCATTGCACATTTTTTCCTGAATGCTATTGAAATTATTTTTTTCAATTGTCCACAAATAAACATAACAGCCAAATACTGGAGTCATATTGTAATTCATATCTCGTAGTCGTTCCTCACTATGCAGTTCTTCATATTTATTTTTTAAATACTTCATTTCATTAGTTACTTCTTTATGATCAGTAACACCCAATTCCTTGTAAATATCTGATATATCTCCAAGTCCTTCATCATCTTTATTTAGTTCTTTTTCATCTATCAAACTACCAACAATAAATGATATACAAGATTTTGATGGATATATACCAGTTGAATCAATTCTTTCAAACAATGACGTTAAATATTCGGTTGTTAGAAATGAATCACTTTCATTAATAGAAGAACAACATCGTCCCTTTAGTGTTACCTTTCCTTCATTAGATATATATTCCGTGTTTTTAAGAATATGTTCTTGCCACTTACAAGTTTCAATAATATAATTCTTTGATTGAACTAGATTTTTTTCAAGTTTTAAAATATCTTTATTAATATTCTCCAAATTTTCAATGTTTTGTAGTGTTTCCTCTGTTATTTCCTTCCTTAAATTATTAATTTGCACTTGCATCTTCCTTCTCTTATTTGGTTTACTATTTCTCATAATAGTTTCCTGTTTTTTGATATTTTCAAGTTTTTTATAATCATCTTCTGTAACATTTATATTGCTTTTCTTCTGGTTTAATGATTCTAATTCTATATTTATACCTTTGATACAATCATTTATTTCTTGTGACATTAAAGTTGATTCAAATAATTCTTCTGGCTTTCTTTCTGTTTCAATACATTTTAATAATAAAACCGGATCCATTTTGAATTTAGATACAACAGACGAATGCTTCCCTTTAACAATATTACTAAAATCACTAAGTGTTGTCATATTTTTTGGAGGGATTGGAAAATAAATAACAGTTCCTAAAGTATCTTTCCCTCTACGTCCAGCTCTTCCAGCCATTTGACAATATTCTTCCGGATTTAAACAGCGCTGTTCTTTACCATCAAATTTTTGTAATTCACCAAATACAACACATTTTGTAGGCATATTGATTCCCACTGAAAATGTTTCAGTTACAAACATAACTTTGATCCAGCCTTTGTCGAATAATGTTTCAATTATTTCTTTCAAAATTGGAATCAAACCAGAATGATGAATACAAACACCTTTTGTTAACAATTTTCTAATTGTCCATACTTGTGATAATTGCATTCCCGTTTCACCAAGAAATTTCTTAACATAATAATCAAACATATTAATACATTCCGTTTGCTGTTTTCCATCAATTAAAGATCTTTGAATCATCAATGCCAATTTTTCTGTTTGTTTTCTAGAAAATACGAAGAATAATGCTGGAAATAATTCTTTATTTTCTAAATATTCAAGAAATTTTTTGAGCATTGTTGGACAAGATTCACGATCTTTTTGTTGTTTACTATTAATCAATTTCCAATTATTATAAAATGCTTTATACTTTAAACTATCTACATCATTTGTATTTGTTACAACTTTTTCACATTCATTATTCCAATATACTTTGTGTACAAGAGGAACGGGTCTATAACTTGTTGATATGAGATGACATTTTTTCCCTTTAATATGTTCAACCCATTTACGAAATCCTTCCGCTCCAGGAATTGAAGCAGATAGCATAACTAAGATAACATGTTTAGGCATCATGCTAATTACTTCTTCCCATACGTGTCCTCTATCATTATCACGAATATAATGAACCTCATCCAATACTATTGCATTCACATTATCAAAATATTCTATATTTGTATACAAAAGATTATTTACAATTTCTGTAGTAGCAACTAACACATTTGCATCAGGATTAACCTTGATGTCACCAGTTAAAATTCCAATAGATGAATCTTTAATACCATTCTTTTTTTGAAAATCGCCATATTTTTGATTTGATAACGCTTTAATTGGACTTGTATAAATAGAGCGTTTGTTTTTTGATGAAGATAACGCTATTGCAAATTCAGCAATAGTACTTTTGCCAGCCGAAGTATGTGCAGTCACCAAAACATTTTCACCATTTAGTATTCCGTCAATAGAATCTTTCTGGAATTTATCAACTTTATACGGGAATTCTATAATGTCATTAATATAATCCTCATTCATTGTTGAATTTTATTTAATTATTCTTATTATTAATATAATAATAATATGTATTCATTTTTATGAATATTAATTTAAACCAAATTTTTTTTAATATTTTATATGACATATAATGCCCACTTATCTAAATCCGAAAATAATTAGACTAGATTCTTTAGAATTGACAAGAGAATTGACAGACGATGAGATAGGTGTATTCAGACCCGCTGATTTTTGTATTACAAATTATGGAATTATTACAGATTTAACAATCAGATTTGTAGATTTGAATGTTCAAGAAGCAGCTTGGCATGAGATTGAAGATTTATCTGGAAATTCAGGACCGGATAATAGTGGTAATTTTCCTGCGGTTGAGTCGTTAAAATCTTCTGGAATGAGTTATTCTTGCATTTATTCAACTGGAATCATTGATTTATCTGGAAACATTGATCCTTCATTTTTTATTTCAAGAAGTCAAGATGTAAGTGGTTCAGAAATGGATCTTGGTGTTACATTAGATAAACATGATATTGCAGAATTTCATAATAATTTTTACAATAATGACAATAGTTCTCAAAATCTTTTAAAAGGAGCTTTGTTTAACTTAGTAGTAAGACATTTATTTGATCCTACCGCTTTACAAGTTACACAATATGATAATAGTGGTAATCTAATTAATACTATGGATTTTACACAAGATTCCAATCGTTCAAACAGATTATTTGTTCATGAAGATAAAACAAGCACTGTTCCGGATGATTTATACAATAAAACACTTTCTCAATTTAATAGAGTTTTAAATAGTGTTGCAGAAATTGATGAAATTGCATATTGGGGTAATCGTGTCAGTTACGACAACTCAGGTGATATCCAACAAACACCTGGTTATAACGATACACGTGTCCCATTTCAGTCAGATGATAATTTTTATGTATATTATTCATTGAATATAGGCTTTTCATCGCGTAATTTAGATCCAAGTGGTAATGATTTACAACAACAAGAAGCATTATCAAGTCTAGGTGAAGCAGATTCCGCTTTTTTTCAAGGAGCTATAGCAAATAATATTAAATCAGAATTTGTACTTAGTTGGAAATTAGATATTAGTCCATTAGAACCAGAACCAGAGCCAGAGCCAGAAATTCCACCAGAACCTGAACCAGAGCCACAGCCAGAACCTGAGCCAGAACCTGAGCCACAGCCAGAACCTGAGCCAGAACCTGAGCCAGAGCCAGAAGCAGAAGCAGTAGTTGATTCATCTCCGGATATGTTTAGTTTAACATTAACTAGTCTTGAAGAGACTGTGACTGTCAATGGGGTGACCAGCGCCGCCACTCAAGTTTTATCATTCGGTTATGACGACGCGGCGCCGGTTAATTTTGTGAGAAATAATGAACTTTCCGGGTGGACGAGCTACTTTTTTGAGGCTCGGTTCACGGTGGGCGAGGGCTACAACGGCGGTGTTTATGCCGTCATGCCCAGAAACTACATAACAGACCCCTTTAACCCGGACGTCGACGACAACCTGCCAAGAGAATACCAAACTTTTTATTATAATTTTACAGATTATCCAACAAAGGCAGATTTAACAGCCGTGCGAGCTGAGGGGGAGTATAGCTACGCGTGGTTTGAAGTTCGCGGCAGCGGTACGAATATAGGAACGTTCACATTAACATGGGATCAAGACAAAGCTTCAGGATTATTTTCTGATATCTGGCTCTCGACAGAGTGGGCGGGCGACGGCAACCCTGCATCAGGACCATCGTCGTCCGACCACATCGTTCCAGTAAACCTGCGCGAATCAAGCTCATGGACATCGGATACACTGGAGACTTCGAGCTTTGTGCCCGGCCAGGGCAACGTTACCAGTATATCCCTCAAAGGCGATGGCCTCTATCTTGTGACATTCCGTTATCAACCTGATGCTTAGTTTAAAAATTATCAACCTGATGCTTAGTTTAAAAAATATTATAAATTGAATATATAATATGATTATTTATGCGGGATGGAATATGGTGTCATCAAATGGTTACAGTGATCCTATAGGTCAATTTTTTGGAGAATATTCAGATAATATAACTGTTATGTGGAAGTATGTGCCTGGTTCTGGATACTCATTGGTTACTAAAAACGATAATTTTGAACAAGGTGTCGGTTATTGGTTAAAGTCCAATTTACAATTCAATTATGATATAACAGGACTAATTGTCACATCTCCTTTAGAAATTACATGGATTAAAGGATGGAATATGATTTCAACACCATTCAATGAACCTATTATTTTAGCAAACATGTCTTGGGAATCTAATATAGTTGTTATATGGAAGTATGTCCCAGGTAGTGGATATGTATTGGTACAAAAAACGGACGCTCTTGAACCCGGGCGTGCTTATTGGATTAAATTTGATACAACTGTTACAGAAACATTCATAGCAACAACTGAACCAGAACAAGAACCAGAACAAGAACCAGAACCTGAGCCAGAGCCAGAGCCATATCCATTAGATGTAATAATAAAAGTTGAATTCACTGAATCTCTTTCATTTGTAAAAGGTCAATATATTCAAGATGCAAGTGGTATTGGTGTACTCGATAAAGATGGTAATGGTAATCTAATTATGGGAACTCCTGCTCCAACAGATCCTCCAACACCTGCAATAATTATTTCTGCTAAATCAGGAAATGAAATAAACAAAAATATGACTGGATTTTTATTTAATTTTAATAAAGATACTACCAAAATAACCAATGGTGTATCATCTAATAGTCCATCTTCAGGTCAAGATCCATATTGTCTTGAATATTATAATGTACAAAATGTGAGTGATTTTCAAATTGAATACAAACCAATATTTAACTTTTCAATTGTTGAAAATCTAAATGGTGAAGGTGTAATAAATGGATATACATCCAACGACAATGACTATATATCTTTAACATCAGAATATCAAGAGTTGATGGTAATTCCTTTCGAATATGCTGTAGATTTAGATTCTTTAGAAATTGTTAGCGATGATAACAGTCAACTTTTTAGTGTTTCAATTGAATACGAAGGACCACAAACTATTCCAGAAATAATAATTAAATCAGAATTCACAGAATCTCTTTCATTTGTAAAAGGTCAATATCTTCCTGGTCTTGGTGGAATTGGATGCCTTGATCAAGATGATAGTGGTAATCTAATTATGGGAACTCCCCATATTACAACTCCGGCGACAAAGGCTATAATTATTTCTGCCAAATCTAGTGATGATACAGAGAAAACATTTAATGGATTTTTGTTTGATTTTAGTGGAAATACAACAAAATTAACAAATGGTGTTTCATCTAGTAATCCATCTTCAGGTCAAGATCCATATTGTCTTGAATATTATAATGTACAAAATGTGAGTAATCAACAAATTCTTTTCAAACCTATATTTAATTATTCAATTACGAATAATCTGAATGGTGCTGGTGCAATATCGGGTTTTTCAACAAGTAGTTTTATAAATTTAACATCAGAATTTCAAGAATTGATGGTGATTCCTTCTGATTATTTCATGAGTCTAGAAAAAATAGAACTCACAAGCCCTCCTCCATCCGGTGAGGACGCGCCACCACAAGCACCAGGAAACCCTTCCAGAATGTATAATGTTGTAATAGAATATGAAGGACCTATTTTAGAATAAGTTTGATAATTTACAAAATTCAATTATAAAAAAATATGTATATTTATAAATGAATAACAAAGATAATTGTGATATTTTGTATAAAATAGAGTTTGATCCTGCCCGAATGTGTTTAGATTCAAATCCAAATAGTGCTCGTGTGCCAATACCTTGTATTATTATATCTTTAAAAACATCTGATAATAGTGAAAAAAGTATTTCTGCATATGATTTAGGATTTAGTTCTGTATCACCAAAAGATAGTGAAAGTAAAATTGAACAGGTTAATAAATTAGATTTTAATTGGTCCAGTTTTTCTTGGAAATACACCCCGTTTTATTCTTTAGGAGTATCTACAACTAACTTGGAAAATGGTGGTAAAATAAATGCATTTACAACAGATAATAATCGTTTTGTTGTTGTTACTGGTGAATATCAAGAAGTATTAGTATTAAATTACGATAGAAATGTTAGTATTGATAAAATGATTTTAGTGTCAGATAGTTGTGGAAAAAATTATAAAGTTATGTCAGAATTTTAATGTATATTTAATATTATAATATAGTATAATCATGCCAAAATTCTGTGATGTAACTAATAATGGACAAATAGATATTGGAGATGCGCAATATATTGCTGCTTTTTTGGCTGGATTACCAGAATATGATGAACCTAGAACAGCATTAGTAGATGCTAATGGAAATGGAGTCATAGATATTGGAGATGCGCAATATATTGCGGCATATTTAGTTAAATTACCTGGTTATGATATTCCTGATATTGATGTTGGTTTGGAACCAGAACCTGAGCCAGAACCTGAACCGCAACCTGAACCCCAGCCAGAACCTGAACCTGAACCGCAACCTGAACCGCAACCTGAACCGCAACCCGAACCGCAACCAGAACCCCAGCCAGAACCAGAACCCGAACAATCTTATTCAGATTTATTAGTTAAAGCGGAGTTCGAATTCCAAAATGTATTAGATTCATCAGGAGAAGAAACGACTCGTAAAAAGATGATGGTTATATATGCAAAAGCTTTAAATTCTGATAAAAACATTATAGCATTTCATTTTGAAATTGATAATACTGGTGTTTCAAATCTTGCTGATTACAATTTTTTACAATATAATAAAAAAATTGATGGTACAAATTCTTATTATTCAAAACTATTGAATTGGGAGGTTGTCAATAAAAATTTAAGTTATGGTCTTACAAATGGTTATACTGTTATAAAAGACTCTTATGAAACAGTTACTACCAATGAATATAAAGTTCTTTTAAGAATTCCTTGTGATTATTTTTCTCAAATTATAAACACAACTCTTGTATCAGATATTCCAGGACAAAATTGGAATATTCAAATATTACCAACAGAATCAAAAACAATAATGTATGTTGAATATGAAGTAACCACAAATAGTAATCCAAGTCAAGAGAAATTGGATGACATAAAAGCAGAATTGCTCACATATTTTGCAAATGAAAATAAATTAAATATAGAACAGGAATATATTTTTATTGAATTTGTAGAAAGGTCAAATTCAATAACAGTTTCTATGAGTGTTGAATATAGTGGATATGTTGATGATAATTCAGGCAATATTTTTAAATTTGAAAGTACTGTAAATGATCAAGAAACAAAACAGAAAATAGAAGAATTATTTAAAACTGATACTAATGATGAATATACTAATATTTCAGATACAATTAAAATAACAATTATAGATAATTCACAACGTGAACCAGAACCAGAACCAGAACCAGAACCACAACCAGAACCACAGCCAGAGCCGCAACCAGAACCACAACCAGAACCAGAACCACAACCAGAACCAGAACCAGAGCCACAACCTGAACCACAACCTCAGCCAGAACCACAGCCAGAGCCAGAGATCCAGTTATATCAAACAGAAAGTGAATGGCCCAGTGATTATGTATATAAGTATGATGCCACGGGAGTAGATTTTAATGGATCTACTTATGTAGATTTATTTAATAGTGTAGATTTGCCTGCTTTGGGATTGTCTGGAATTGAAAGTCGATCTGTAATAATTAATTTTAATATTCCTGATTCGTGGCCAAGCTCGTACAATGGATATATGTTTTCTATAGGTAGTTGGGATTCGGGTGAGACCTCATCGCGGAATGCCTTCGCTTTTTTGCTATCAACAAAGTCTCAAGTTGGCGGTTCTGGAACTAATACTTTAGGTGGCAAATTTGTTGGTCTCTGGAATGATTGGACAGTGACAAACAGCGACACACCATTCTATACAGTTGGTGATGGTAAAGCTACAATTATTTTGAGTTATAATTCAACATCATCTAGTGTTAGTATAATTTATAAAGATTCTAATGGAGATTGGGATCTTCACGGTCCAGGTTCAATCAATTTATTAAATACTAATAACACAGGATTTTTAATAGGAGGACTAGCACGTTCAGATGATTCCTCCCCTGGTTCAGATGGTTTTTATGGAGAAATTTATGATTTATATTTCTATGACTACGCGTTAACTATTAATAATCTTCTGGGAATAGAACCCGAGCCAGAGCCAGAGCCAGAACCTGAGCCAGAACCACAACCAGAACCACAACCAGAACCTCAACCTGAACCAGAACCTCAACCAGAACCTCAACCTGAACCAGAACCGCAACCAGAACTGGAATTAGGACCAGAGCCAGTACCTTCTTATACAATTGCATTCAAGATCCTTGCGGGCTCGTCTGAAAGCAGGCGGGTTATAGAAATGGGTGCTCTAGAATTTTTTACAGAAGCAGGCGCAGCTATGACTCCCCCACAAAGTATTGGGGGAAACCCCGTGGCGACGAGCGAGCTCGATCGAGATTCGGCTGCCTCCAAGGGAGGCGGCTTTGATGAATATCCGCCTTGGACTCCGACCAACAACAACAACGCGCCGGCGGAAGAAGTTAATACGCTTATATCGAATAATGATCCAAGTATATCTATTACTGTTTCAAGTAACCTTAAATACGGCGAGGCAGGCGGCGACGTCAAAAACCAGGGGCATGTTGCTTCCTACATAGGTGCCCCGTTTCACCACGGCGGCAGCGGCTGGAAACCATCGAGCTATTTGTTTGACGGATGGACTTGCCAGAAGGTTTCAACGCGCGACACCACTCATAAATTTATCGTAAAAATTACTGAATATGACATAGTCAGCGCGGGCTCCGACGCGCCGCTGGACGCGTCGACCAACTCCACGAACGACACTTGGGCTTATGCAGCATCTAAAGGCACGCCTGCAACTCTATATTTTACATTTACTGGTTGTGAAGAGCCAGTATATTATAG
>MDSY01056806.1_pt1 | contig 13542 bp, 13 predicted proteins | sample 811131 | NCBI WGS metagenome assembly MDSY01 (sample SAMN05326643, study PRJNA326480) | marine metagenome | isolation source: seawater | place: Atlantic Ocean: South West | collected 2010
GATTAGATTTTAGTGGGAATCTTAATAGATTGAATGAGGTTGTTTCAGCGTATCCGGAACCAGAAAGAAAACGCGTTAAAGTAGTTCATCACGATTTGAAATCAGAAATTAATCCTGAGATCTCAAAAACAATTGGAGATATTGATTACATTGCCCATCTAGCTGCAGGATCACATGTAGATCGCTCAATAACTTATCCTTTAGAATTTGTGATGGATAATGTTGTTGGTACAGCAAACATATTAGATTTCGCAAGAAAATATGATCGAGGTATTGAACAATTTGTCTATTTTAGTACAGATGAAATATTTGGTCCTGCGCCAAATGGCATTTCTTATAAAGAAAATGATCGATATAATTCTACTAATCCTTATTCTGCTTCAAAAGCAGGAGGAGAAGAGTTGGTTGTGGCTTATAATAATACTTATGGTTTACCTGCAATAATCACCCATACAATGAATGTTTTTGGAGAAAGACAAAATCCTGAAAAGTATATACCAATGGTCATCAAAAAAGTTAGAGATAATGAAACTGTAACAGTGCATGCAAATTCAGAAAAAACAAAAGCAGGATCCAGACATTATATACATGCAGAGGATGTAGCTGAAGCATTACTTTTTTTATATGCATATGACATGTCTCTATTTTCTCCAGATAATACAGGAGCCAAATGCCAAAAGTTTAACATTGTAGGAAAAGATGAAATTGATAATTTATCATTAGCACAGTTTATAGCCGAAGTTCAAAGAAAAGAGTTGGTATATGAGATGGTAGATTTTCATTCTCAAAGACCAGGTCATGATTTGAGATATGCATTAGATGGTTCAAAGATGAAAAAAATGGGTTGGGAGCCTCATTCAGCTTATGATAGACTTAAAGATACGATTGAATGGACTTTAGAAAATGACCAATGGCTCAAAATATAGTATTTGTTCAATCTCTTATAAAGGGTAAATTATTACAATGAATTATAAATATATCGTAACAATATTGTTTTTTTCATTATCTCTTTCTCAAGTGTCTGTTAATGATATAGAGTCGATGACAAACAAAAAAATTGATCAAATGATTCAAGATCTTAAGTCAGACAGTGAACTTGAAAGCAAAGTAACAAATACTGATGAAGAAATCAGTGGCCTACCACAGCAAGTTAGTATTCCTTTGACTGAAAATGATATTGATAAAAGTTATTTTGGTTATAATTATTTTTCCCGAGATATCAATTTTTTTGATAACATTCCAACTCCAGTAGATTTTCTTTTAGGTCCTGGGGACGAAATTAATTTGTCTTTATGGGGAGAAGTTAACCTTCAGAAGAGTTTTGTGATTAATAAACAAGGACAAGTTTATTTTGAAAATATTGGCTTCATTAATATTTCTAATTTGACTTTGCTAGATGTTGAAAATGTTTTAAAAGAAAAATTGTCTAAAATTTATTCCACATTAAGTGATGGTTCCACAAAACTAAATGTTGAATTAGGAAGCTTAAAATCCATAAATGTATATTTTTCAGGACAAATAAATAAACCTGGTATTAACCTGGTGCATCCATTTTCTGATGTTTTCACAGCGATTATACAAGCAGGAGGGATAACGCAAGAAGGTTCATTAAGAAACGTTCAAATTATTAGATCTAGCGAAATTATCGCTACAGTTGATTTTTATGAATTTTTTGCATCAGGAATAAACAGCTTTTCTAACATTCGAATTTTAGATAATGATGTTATTCATATTCCAAATGTTTCAAACAGAGTTAAGATTGAAGGGGAAATTAGCAGAGCAGGATTTTATGAAGTTAAAAAATCAGAAACTCTAAGTGAATTAATTCAATATGCTGGAGGTTTAAGCAGGCTAGCTGCTTCTTCAGCTATTATTGATTTTATTGTTCCATTTGCTCAACGAAAAGGAGATTCTTTTGCACAGTCGAGCAAAAATATAAAATTAGAGGATGCCCAAAATATTACATTAAGCAATGGTGATGTCATCAATATTTTATCAATAGGTTCTGTAGAATCTAAAGTGACAGTATTGGGAAGAGTTAAAAATCCTGGCGATTATTCTTCATTTTCAAATTTAAGAGAAGTTTTAGATTTAGCTGGAGGTTTTGAAGATCCATTTTTTAGAAAAACAATTGTCGATGATAAAATTATTGTTCTTAGAAAAGATAGCAGCCAGTTTTATGCAAAAGAGATAGTAGTTTCATACGAAAATTCAAATACAATTGCTCTTGAACCAAATGATAAAATATTCGTTTATGAAGCAATTAATTATAGAAATAGTTTTACTTATAGATTAGAAGGCCAAGTAAATCAACCAGGAGTTTATGCTTTAATAGAAGGCACAACTTTAGGTGAGGCTATAGAAAAAGCTGGAGGTTTTACTAAACTTGGGAATTATAATACTTTATCACTCAGTACAGAGTTTGTTGCAATTAACCAAGATGGAGTGGAGGAGATTTTCACCGAACAGGTTGCAAATATAACATCTGATTTCATATTATCTCCAAATTCAGTAATTACTATATTGTCGCAGGATAATGTTATAAGAGTTAGTGGTAATGTCTACAAACCAGGATTAGTAGCCTATACTTCTAGGATGACAATGGCAAGAGCTATTGAGCTTGCTGGAGGTTATATGCCCTATAGCATGAAGAAGAGAGCATATGTCCAAAGAGCAAATGGGGGAATTGAAAAAGCAAACTTATTAAGGGGGAAAGCAAAAAGAGTTTATCCTGGCGACACCATATTTGTTCCTGCTAATCCAAACCCAAGCGATTTTGAAATTACTAGTTTTATTGCTGATTTATCTTCTACTCTTGCAAATATTGCAGCAATATTAATCATTATTGATAATAATTAATTCAATGAATTTAATTCTTCTCCGTCATGGTGAAAGTCAATGGAATCTTGAAAATAAGTTTACTGGTTGGCATGATGTTAAGTTAACTCAGAAGGGCATAATAGAAGCTGAGTTTGCAGGCATACAATTAAAAAAAAATAATTTCAATATTGTTTCGATTCATACATCTTTACTCAATAGAGCCATAGACACTGCTAAAATTGTAATGGAAAAAATAGGTTTTCCGGAAAATAATTTAATCTACAATTGGCGTTTAAATGAAAGGCATTATGGAGCGCTACAAGGGTTAAATAAATCTGAAACTGCAAAAAAGTATGGAGAAGAACAGGTTAAAATTTGGAGACGAAGCTTTGATAAACCTCCGCCTCTTTTAAATGAGAATGATGAAAGACATCCCAAGTTTTCAAAAAAATTTAGTCAACTTAATACTGTTTTACCAAAAGGAGAGAGTCTAAGTGATGTAATAGAAAGATTGTTACCTTTTTGGAATGGATATTTCCAAGATATATGTAAAAATCAAGGAGATCATCTCATAGTAGCTCATAGCAACTCTTTAAGAGCTTTAGTTAAAATATTAGAAAATTTAACAGATGAAAAAATTATTGACGTAAATATTCCAACTGGCGTTCCACTAGTTTATACGCTTAATGAAAATTTTAATATTGTGGAAAAAAAATATTTGATAGATAATATAAAATTAAAAGAAATGCAAAAGGCTATCAAGAATCAAGGTAAGATTAAATGAATTTAGATTTTTCTAATATTAAAGTGTTGTTAATTGGAGACCTTATGATAGATAGATATATTAACGGTAATTCAAATAGAATGTCTCCTGAAGCGCCTGTACCTGTTGTTATCCCTAGTGATAGTTCTTTTTCGCCTGGCGGCGCAGCGAATGTAGCAATGAATTTAAAGGCATTAGGAGCTCAAGTAACATGTGTAGGATATGTTGGTGATGATGAAGATGGTTTAGCAATACTTGAAGAATTAAAAAAAGAAAATATTAATTGTGAAAATATTCATATTATTTCATCAGTTAGAACAACGAGCAAGTCAAGATTTTTATGCAATGGTAACCAGATTATGAGAATAGATATTGAAGATAAATTAGAAGATTCGTACAATCTTTTTTCTGCTAATGATTTGAATGTTAAAAAATATGATGTTGTAATACTTTCTGATTACAATAAAGGAGTATTAAACAATGAATGGTTTACTAAAATTGATCATAATATGATTATTGTAGACCCTAAAAAGGGTGATTTTTCTTATTATTCTAATGCCAACATTATTACACCCAATCTTAATGAATTAAGTAGAGCATCAAAAATTAATATTGAGGATAATCAAGCCATCATAAATGCGTGCAAAGATATTCTTCAAAACTCTAAATTAGAATATATTGTTGCAAAAAAAGGAGATAGGGGTATTACTGTTGTTGGAAGAAATGATTTTATTCAAGATATTAATGGTCATATAGTTAAGAACCCTGATGTTACAGGTGCTGGTGACACAGTAATTGCTGTATTATCTTTGGCATTTTCTAAAACCAATGATATCAAGAAGTCTGCAATTATAGCTAATGCAGCTGCATCTTTAGTGGTTGGAAAATCAGGAACAGCTACAACAACAACTGAAGAAATAGCAAATTTACTTCTTAAATAGTTTTTCTCTTATTTTTGTAGCAGAAATTTCACCAATTTTTGAAGGAGGCACATGCTCAATAATATCATAACCTACACCTCTTCCATAATTGATAGATTCAATATCAGGTATAATTATGACCTTTACTTTTTTTGCATCAACTAAATCTCTTAATTCTTTTTCAATATTATCTTTTACTTTTGCAGGATCATATGGATTATGATCATCCTGGCTTACCTCTCGAACACATATTAAAATATTTTTATTTTTTTTTATTCTCTGTTCAATCAACCACCGATGACCATCATGCCATGGTTGCCATCTTCCTATAAACATTGAGTATTTCATTGCCACTTTCCTTAATTGTTAATTTTCCAGTATCAATTTTGAGAGCTTTTGGATCTGTAGGTATCTCATAATCTTTAGCAAAAAATTCTTCTCTTCCTCTAATTTCGTCTGTGTGCAAATACACTTCCAGAAAAGGAAAATCATTTTTCAATTCATCTCTAAGAAATTTGTATGGAGCGACTATAGAAACAATGCATAAATAATTTTTGTTAGAAAGAAAACGCATAATTGAAATAGCGGTAGAAATATTTTTGATCCTTCCTTCCTTTGAATAATCTTTATTCTTGTTTATATGTCTTAAATCATCACCATCAAGATTAATTAGTTTAACATTTGAATCTAACTTAGGTATTTTCTCTAAAAGAAAGTTTGCTAAAGTTGTCTTGCCACTTCCAGGTTGTCCTGTTAACCATATAATCATTATTATTGCTCCATATTTTTTGAAAATATAAAACCAAATGAATTTGCATCTTCATTTCCAACAACGAAACATCCTAAAGAAAAATTATTTTTAATTTTTCTTTCAAGTAACAATTTATAATTTATTGAATCTGAAAAATTCACTCTTCTTCCCATTTGAATAGTATAATAGTTGTTTAATATATCTCCTTTAATTGCAAAATGCATTGCATTAATAATTTTAATATCATTATAGTTTCTATAAATAGGTATGTAAGGATTTCCAAGATTATTTTTTTTGTAGCTCCAACCTAAAACATATTGATAATTATAATAATACCTTTCCATTTGATCATTATCGGGAGAAAGTTGATTTTCTGTTGATAAATATTCTAACAAAATAGTAGTTTTAGGTAAATAGTTTTTTAGTTCTGCCCCCCAAAGACCATCAAATTTATTGCTAAATCTTATCCCTGTATCTGTTTCAAAAATGTGTTGATAATAAAGAGTTAGATTTTTTTCATTATTACTTTTTTGATATGAAAAATCCCAAATTCCAACATGATTTCCAAGGGCATTTTGATGTAATGGTTGACCGTTTTCTGAGCTTCCTGGATCAAATCCATCAGCAGCAACAAATACTTTTAAGAAATTTTTTATATTTACAGGATAGTCTCTGCTGGGCGTAGCACCTCCCCACATTGCATTATGCGCAATTCCAATACTAAACTGAGAATCATCCTTTATAGGAATGTCTAGGTAGACAAACTTCTCATGAAGTAAAGGAGCTTTATGATAATAATCATCTTTACTAAATTGACCATGCGATATACCAAACTTTAAATCTACTTTATAAAAAGAAAGAAGCTTAACAAAACCTACTTTAGGCAATGGTTGTGCATTATGACTAATTTGCATATGACCTGAACTCAATTCGTCATTTAAATACTCACTATGATTACGATAATATCTCCCTATTTTTAAATAACTATTATCTTTAAAATTATGCTGAATATAAGATTCACCAATTATGAATTTTTTCTCTTCTGATGAAGTGGAAATTAAACTGATTTGATAATTTGTATTTTTTTTTGTGATTTCAAATCTAGTGATCAGATTTAATTCCGATTGATTTAATCCTTTATTATTATAGTTTTGAAACCAATATAAATCATCTGTAGGATTCTTTATAATATCAAAAGAATATTTTGGAGTCTGTCCATAGACTAAGTTGAGAGAAGTCAAAAAAAATAAGATAAATATTTTTTTATTTTTCAAGAGCTTGTGAATTATTTTTTTTAACATAAAATTTCCAGTCCATTACTTCTATTTGAGAATGTTTTGTTATTTCAAATGACTTATAATTTTTTGAAGGATAAACCCTAACAACATTATTATTGACCAGCAAATCTAATGGCATTGTGAAATTTTCATTTGTGTTGGACCATTTATAAAAAAATTCTTCATCTGTTTGGTAGAAATCAAGTTGGGGCTGATTAGGCGAATAGAAATATTGTTCAGCAAAATACCAAAGATTTAATCCGGTTTTTTCGTTAACCTTATCAAAAAAATCCTTAGTATCAGCAAATCCTTTAGCATTTTCTGTCATGAATTCCTTTAAAATTTCATACCATATTTGATCATCATTAATTACACTTCTAAGCGTATGCATTACCCAAGCACCTTTCATGTATGTGTCACCATGTAATGCCCAATGATTTTCGTTTTCTCTTCCCACTATCGGTATTTTGTTTGCAATTCTATTTTTAAGGCTATTCAAGTAATGAACTGCAACTTCATAACTATCAAATTTGTCTTCAAAATAAATCGCCTCTGAGTACACTTGAAGTCCTTCATGAATCCAAATATGGGTAGGATCTGATGCTGTTACACTATTGCCGAACCATTCATGCCCAGTTTCATGTATTATTAAGGGATCTATAACCCCATACATTGGCCAACTTTTACTACGAACTCCATTATACATACTAAAACCATTTCCATATGTAACTGCTGATTGATGTTCCATTCCTAAGTATGGTACTTCTACAAGCTTATAGCCATCTTCGTACCATTGATAATCTCCAAAGTATTTTTCATAGAAACGTAAAACTTCTTTAGCTTGTTTAAAGTAATTTGATGCGACTTCTTTATTATAGTCTAAAACGTAATGGTTAAAAGTGTGAATTGTATTATCTTTAATAAATGTATCTTGAACTGCAACATAGTTTCCAATTTGTACAGAAATATTGTAATTGTTTATTGGGTTTTTAACAAACCATTCATAGGTAGTTTTTGCTCCATTTTTATCAATGTTTCTCAAATTTCCATTTCCAACTGCCATCATACTTGAAGGCACGGTGTAAACCATTCTGACACTATCGCCTTCTGCTGTAATATGATCTTTATTTGGCCACCAAATTCTTGCACCTTCGCCTTCGCATGATACAGCAACCCAATCGCGACCATTTTTATCTTTTGACCATGTAAAACCACCAGCCCATGGTGGATTGTCTGCATTTTGAGGAATTCCGTTGTAATAAACAGTAAATTCAAAAAGATTATTTTCTAAAATTACTGATGGAAATTTAATTAAGACAGCATCTAATTCTCGAGAAAAGGACAGCTCTTGATTTTTATAAATTACTTTGTTGATATTTAAAGTCTCAGCTAGGTCAATCTGCAACTGATTTAAATCATCAAGACTTTTAGCTTTAATAGTAACAAATCCTTCCAGCGATTTGTTTGTAATATCAAAGTCAATATTAATATCATAGAAAGACACTCTATAGGAAGAGCGATTTTCATTTAGATTACCCATCAAGTAATTATTTCTAGTTAATTCCGGGAGAGTATTTTGTGACCCATGAGGCCTAAAATCTTTACTATTTTTATCGAACAAAAAAAGATAAATACATAAAGCAAAAAGTATTAATAATAAACTATAGTTTTTTTTCATAATAAGTTCTTGTTTTAAAAATATTTTGAGCAAAAATCACATAATACATAATAACACAAAATAAAAACCAGAGTACTATTGCAAATAATTCTTTTATTAAAAACAAAATACCAACAATTACAAAATAAATAATCCATTTTATCCAAGAGGGCTGACCCCATAGTTTTAATAGTAGATTCATTTTTGTAATTCTTTTAAATATTCATAACAATGCATTGCTTCATTATAAATAGAAACATATTTATTCTCAATGCTATTATCTTTTTTTTTAATTTTTTGAAATCCTGTAGTTTTAATTACATTATCGTACCAATGCTTCGACCATATGCCATCATTTGGGTGATTACCTTTCCTCCATTTCAACATTGATTGATCAAACTTTATACCTATCCGAATACACCATTCGGACAAATATTTTTTAGGATTTTGAAGTAAATCATCTGAATCAATGATAATAAATTCTTTCTTAGATTTTATTAAAAATTTTACAATTTTAACTTGTTGGGTATACCCTAATTCTTCAATATTGATTAGTTTATTTTTTTTTTGTGTAAGAGCTAATTACATCTTTTGGATTTCTGATTAAGATGCAATTTTCAAAACCTTTTATCCAATCGATATTATTTAAATCAATTAAATGATGCGCCATATGTTTTTGATACCAATATTTTTTTCTAAGTGGAATTTTAGATTCAAGATTTTTAATAATTTTATTAAAATTTGTATCATAAGTTTCTAAAATTTCTTGATACATGGGATGACGCAATTTTTTATTCTTTAAATAATAAGCATATAATGGTTCATCAGTAACAAATGTATCTTTTCTAGAAGACCATGATCTCATCAAAGCCGTTGAAATAGTTCTTGGGCCCGACCAACATGCAATTTTCATATTAACTTATATAATGTTTTAATTTATCTATATAAAGTTCCCTCAATTTATATACCAATGAATTTGATTTGGTAGACCTGAGAGTTCTTTCTTCTAATTTTGATACAGGAATAATTCCAGCAAAAGTTCCAGTTACAAAAGCTTCTTCACAATCATTAATTTCATCAAACTTAAAATCTTTTTCAAAGCATTGAATTTTATTATCTTTACAAATTTCGATAACTTTCTTTCTCGTAATTCCATTTAAACAGTATTGGCCAGTCGACGTAATTACTGAATTTTTTTTAATAAAAAATAAGTTAGTTGAATTGCATGTACTAACATTGCCATTAATATCATTCATAATCCCTTCATCATAATTCAATTTATTTGCCTCTATGCTGGCTAATATGCAATTGAGTTTGCTAAGTGTATTGTAATGTGTGCTTAATATATCTTTTGAAGGTCTAATGACATTTACTCTTCCAATATTAATGCCCTGTTCATAAATAGCTGGGTCACTCTTCTTATGTTCAGGAATTATTACATAATTTATTGTTCCATAATTTGCTTTAGGATTTTGATATGGTGTAATTTTATTACCACGAGTAATTACAAGCCTAATATGAATATTATCCTTCATTTCATTTGCATTCAGAACTTTAAATATTTCATCAATTAAATTTTTTTTTGATAATGTGATCTGAAGGTCAATTCCTTTTGCGCTATCAAATAGTCTATTTAAATGATCTTCGATAAATAATAATTTTGATTTATGAAATCTGATACCTTCCCAGACTCCATCTCCTAAAAGAAATCCACTATCAAATACTGAAATCTTAGCTTCTGATCGAACATATAATTCCCCATTAATATTGATTAAAATATTATCATTTAATGAATTTTTAATTGAAGTATGACTTTTCATAAGAGATTATTTTTTTATTTTAAATGAAATGGTTTTAAGAAAATTAATGAATTCAGTTCCTTAAAATTCATTATCAATGAGTTTTGATAAATAGTGATAGTAGAACAAATTCATTTCTTGAATTATTGAAGTTTTAGAGGACGGAAAATTAATGGTCAAATCAGATAATAAAGAAATTGAACTATTTTTATTATTGCCTGTAAGAGATATAGTCTTAATATTCATTTTCTTTGCAAGTTTTACTCCATTTAATACATTTTTGCTTTCTCCAGAAGTTGATATAGAAAGTAAAATATCATTTTTTATGCCCAGCGCTTCAATTTGGCGTGAAAAAATGTTATCAAAAGAATCATCATTACCAATCGCTGTTAACAATGAAACATTATCTGTAAGAGAAATAAATGGTAGAGCTCTTCTTATTTTTTCAAATTTCCATACCATTTCAGCTGATAAATGTTGAGCATCAGAAGCACTTCCGCCATTTCCAATAATTAAAACTTTATTTCCAGATTTTATAGTGTTTAAAATCTCATTAGTAGATTGATTGATAATGTCTTCAAAATCAAGAAGAGCTTCAAAAGCAATTTTCCTTTTTTTTATTTCTTTTTCAAACATAGTAAAATGTGGGCTCACAGGGATTTGAACCCCGAACCTGCGGATTATGAGTCCGTTGCTCTAACCGTTGAGCTATGAGCCCCGCCGGTAAATATAATTAATATTTAATATAAATATAGATTTAATCTAAAAAAATTACTTATTATCTTTCCACTATGAACGTAGGAATAATTGGTCTAGGATATGTTGGTTCAGCGTGTGAAGAGTTATTTAAAGATTATTTTACATTAAATACTTTTGATATAAATAAAGATTCCAATTGTGAATCAGTAAGTCATTTAGTTGAAAAATCTGAAATTATTTTTATATGTTTACCCACACCAATGCAAAAAAATGGGAGTTGTGATTTATCAATAATAAATTCCGTACTCACCGAAATAAATAATTTAAATAAACAAAAATTTGTTGTGATTAAATCAACAGTAAAAGTAGGTACAACTGATATATTTTCATCAACTTATAAAAATTTAGACTTTATTTTTAATCCTGAATTTTTAACTGAAGCAAATTTTATTGAAGACTTCAAAAATCAAGATAGAATAATAATTGGTTCTCACTCAGAGGATGCTTCTAATGCTCTAACAAATTTATATCAAATGATTTATAAGGATAAAAATAATGTTAAAATTGAAAAAACTACTCCGATTAATGCTGAATTAGTAAAGTACGTAACTAATGCTTTCTTATCCGTCAAAGTTTCATTTGCTAACGAAATCTATTCTTTTGCAAAAGAAATTAATGCTAATTACAATAAAGTTATTGAGCTAGCAATGCTCGATAAAAGATTAGGAACAACCCATTGGTCAGTTCCAGGTCCTGATGGGAAAATGGGTTTTGGCGGATCCTGTTTTCCAAAAGACATTAATTCTTTGATCAACAGTTTTAGAGATAACGGTATTGAACCAAAAGTTTTAGAAGCAGCTTGGTTAAGAAATTTGACTATTGATAGACCGGAAAAAGATTGGTTAGAATTAAAGGGTAGAGCAGTATCAAATGAAGATTCAGAATAAAGCCACTGCAATCATTCTGGCTAGATCTGGATCAAAAGGAATTGTAAATAAAAACCTTAAAAAAATTTCGAATAAATCGCTACTAGAATTTTCAATAAGTGCAGCATTAAAATCAAATTGTGTTGAAAATATTTTTGTATCAAGCGATTCTGAAGAATACTTAAAACTTGCTGAATCTTTACATTCAAAAACTATTTTAAGACCAGAGTACTTATCTTCAGATGAAGCATCTTCTGAAGATGGCATATTGCATGCTATAGATTATATATCTCAAAATGATATGCATCTTAACGATTATATAATTTTTTTACAATGTACTTCACCGCTAACAACACCAAAGGATATAGATCTTGCTTTTTCTAAATTTTTAGAAGAAAAATATGATTCTTTATTTTCTGCGGTTAATCATCACGGGTTTATTTGGAGCAAAAGTAGCGTAAAAGGTATTAATCACTCTGAAAAGAAACTCAGAGAAAGAAGACAGGATAGAGAAGAAGAATTATTAGAAAATGGATCATTTTATATTTTCAAAAAATCAAAATTTATAGAATCAAAAAATCGATTCTTTGGTAAAATTGGTTTTTTTGTTCAAGATAAAATTAAAAGTTTTGATATAGATGATAAATTTGATTTGGAAATTAATAGATTTATTTATAGAAAGTATTTTCAGAAAAGAGATAGAATTAACATTAAAAATGTTGAGTTAATTGTATCAGATTTTGATGGTGTTTTTACTGATAATTATGTTAATACGATTGACGATGGAACAGAAAGTGTAATAACCAGTAAAGCAGATAGTTTAGCAATTTCCAATTTTAGAAAAAAACATCCTATCCCATTTATTGTTTTAACTTCAGAACAAAATATTTCTGTTAAAAAAAGATGTGAAAAGTTGCAATTACCTTGTCATCAAATTCAAGATGATAAACAAAAATATTTATCAAAATATTTATATGAAAATAATATTTCACCAAAAAATGTAGTTTATATTGGTAATGATGTAAATGACTTAACATGTTTAAACTATGTTGGTTTTCCTGTAGCTGTTTCAGATTCTGACCCAGCTTTATTTAATAGTTCTTTTTTAGTATTAAATTCTAAAGGAGGGCATGGAGCCATAAAAGAGCTGCTAAAGCTTATTAAATAAACAATTGATTAATACTATAAAATATTGCAATATAAGCTCGTGAATAAAATCAAAGATATAAGTCAAACTAGTCCTGTTTATATTATTGCTGAAATTGGGCTAAACCATAATGGTGACATAGAAATTGCTAAAAAGCTTATTGATGTCGCAGTTAATGCAGGTTGTAATGCTGTTAAATTTCAAAAAAGAACCCCTGAACTTTGTGTTCCAGAAGATCAAAAGCTTATCGAAAGAGAAACGCCTTGGGGTAAAATGACTTATATAGATTATCGACATAAAATCGAATTTGGTGAAGAAGAATATGCTATAATTAATGAATATTGTATTAAAAAAAATATTGAATGGTTTGTTTCAACCTGGGATCACAATTCAGTAGATATTATGGAAAGTATTGGAGTATGTGCATACAAAGTTCCCTCAGCTTGTATAACTGACTTAGATATGCTTTCAAAATTAGGTGATACAAATAAACCTATTATAATATCAACAGGAATGTCTACTTTAGATCAAATTGATAAAGCTGTAAAATTTTTTAATAAAGATTTACTTTCAATATTGCATTGTACAAGCTCATATCCATGTAAAAATAATGAAATTAACTTGAATATGATTTACTCATTGAAAAATTTATACCCACAACATATTATAGGTTATTCTGGCCATGAAACTGGATTACAAATTTCATTAGCAGCTGTAGCCATGGGTGCAAAAGTAATTGAAAGACATATTACTTTAGATAGGACTATGTGGGGCAGTGATCAA
>MDSY01077417.1_pt1 | contig 13540 bp, 7 predicted proteins | sample 811131 | NCBI WGS metagenome assembly MDSY01 (sample SAMN05326643, study PRJNA326480) | marine metagenome | isolation source: seawater | place: Atlantic Ocean: South West | collected 2010
AATTCAGTGGTTCCTCAACGACGTTGAACAGACCAGTTTAGCGAATGCAGCCCCGTTGTCGGCCAGTGAACTGGCACGTGGAGACGTGTGGTATGCCGTTATCACCGTTGGTGACGGAACCGATCAAGCGCAGGCCACGACGCCCTCGGTGGTCATCGTCAACGCTGCACCGACCGTTTCCATCCAGTGGGCTGAAGAGACCAATGCACTAACGGATTTGATGCCAACCATCAGCGTCGATGATGCTGACGATGACGAGACCACCTACACCACGGTTTGGTTCAAGAACGGTTTCAGGGACGCCACGCTTGGCAACGCTTCTTCGGTCTCCTTGGAGAAATTAGCACCTGAACAGACATGGCGCTTGGTGGTGGTCGCCCACGACGGGAGCGAGGCAAGCATGCCTGCTGAAGCCACGGTAACGCTGGTCAATCAGCACCCCGTGCCCGTCATTGAAGTCGTTTCAACCAATGTTTGGGTGGACGAAGCTACGGTCCTTTCTGCAGAGACCTCAACCGACGCTGATGGAAGCATCGTTGCCTACCGTTGGACGTGGGAGGGCGGTGCGACCACCGGCGAGCGCCCGACGGTGGTGGTCAGCGAAGCCACGACCATCACCCTGACCATCACCGATAGCAACGGAGCAGAAGCCAACACCACGGTGAGACTCGTGCCAAGCGCCGGACCATCTGTACAGAACCTCCAGGCGGTCCATGACGGACGAGGCCAAGTCACGATGACGTGGACGTGGGCGGGTGATGTCGCTTCGTTCAATGTGCTCCGCAACGGTGAACGGGTGGCGACCACCAACGAAATGACCCACGTTGACCTTCCGCTCATGAGTGGACTCAACACCTACACCGTGCAACCCTTCACCGACGAGCGAACGTTCCTGAAGGGAACAAGCGAGGTGGCCTTGCAAGTGGACGACGTCGTGATAGAACAACCCGAACCTGCCACCGGCCTTGGCTATGGATTGGGCGGCTCCATGGTCTTCCTTCTCATCCTTTTACAATTCATGATGCGCCGAGGAGGTGAACGACCATGAAGCGGATCTTCACGCTGTTTGTCGTGGCCAGCCTTCTCTTGGTCCCAACCATGGGGTCAGCCAACCCCAACGGCGTTGGAGAGGGTACCTTTGACGCTCAGTGCGGAGGGGCGTGTCACGGAGATGCTGACATGAACCGCTCCTCGGCCTCAACGGTGACAGTGAGTGGGCCCTCAACGGCTTACGAAGGCCTACCAACCAGTGTTGATGTCACGGTCTCCAACATCGAAACCACCGTTTCAGGGCTGCTCGGCATCTTCCTCCTTTCCGACCTCTCCGGCGCAGGTGATACCCCCGCAGATGAGGGATGGACCATCGTTTCAAACAGCGAAGGTGGCACGCAAAACTACGTGGAAGTCCTGGTTGAGCCCGGACAAACTGAACACACGGTGTCCTGGACGCTCCGCGCCCCGACAACCGGGAGTTACGGACTCCATGCAGCCATTCACCATGGAACACAAGACGGGAGCGAAGCCCCCTTCTTTGGCTCAACGATTGAACCGATTGAAATCAACGTGGTCCCGGTGCCCGAAGACCTCCCTCGCCTTTCGCCCTCCTTCGAACCCCCCGTGGTGCGTACCGTCGGAGAGATGACCAACGTCCAACTTTCCACCCAGGCCGTCGATGCCGTGCAAGTGGAATGGCGGGTTTCTGGCGGCCCGGTGCAAACCGCCACGGTTGTGCAATTGGACCAAGAAACATGGACCTTCGAACTGCCTGCAAGCCTCCAACCGGTCACCGTTGAATGGCGAGCTCACCTCCAAGGTGAAGGTCCTGAGCAGTCAACGCCATGGTTTGCCCTGCAAAGTGAAGACCCGTCTTGGAGCGTGGACGAAACGGCTGCTTACGTCCAATCGCTCGCCATGCTTCTGCTGTTCATGGTGGCCTTCATGTCGCTTCAACGCCGCAATGAAGACCCCATCGAGACGACGAAAGACGATGCTTTTGACCAGGAGGTGCAACTCTGATGGTTTCGGCTGGCACCTTGCACGTGGTTTCAACCGAATTGGCCGTTGGCGCCTTCGCCATGGCTGGTGTTGCTTTCCTCTTGGCTGGACTGGCCAGCCATGGATGGCTGAACATGGGACGTCATCTGAGTTTGGCTGACCATGTGGCGCATTTTGCCTTGGCTTTTGGCCTGGTAGCGATGCCCTTCGCCATCGTAACCGGCATTCAATCAAGCCCTGGCACAGGGGTTGACCATCCAATTCTCATCAACAAAATGTTCCTCTCCTCCTCGGCCTTTGGCCTGGCCTTTGGTGTCTTGCTCACCCGTCGGCAACATGGACAGGATGTCTGGAAGCGCCCCTGGGGTCGCCGATGGCAAGCCATGGGCGGCATGGCGGCGGTTGGTTTGGTGTTGGTGACCGCCTCCATGGGCGGCACCTTTAGCCGAGGCGAATCCCTTCTCGATGTGTTCAGTCTACCCTACGAACAGGTTCCCCTGATGCCCATGTGGCTCTCCGGTTTGGTCATGGCAATAGCGATGGCCAACCTGGTCATGATGCGCCAGCGGACGACGTGATCACAAACCGGCCATGTCGCCGGTTTGAATGGTCCATTGACTTGCGTAGACTCCACCGGAAGCCACCAAATCATCGTGGAGGCCTCGTTCCACGATGGCGCCATCCACCATCGAAAGAATTTCATTGGCGTTTCGAATGGTGCTCAAGCGATGCGCCACAGCAATGGTGCCGCGTTCCTTACCCGACGACAGGAGGTTCTCTTGTATCCGACGTTCAGTTTCAGCGTCGAGGGCACTGCTCGCTTCATCAAGAATGAGCAGGCTGGGCGCTTTGAGGAGGGCACGGGCAAGCGAAATACGGGCCCGCTGACCACCACTCAACATCGCGCCCCGGTCGCCAACGAGGGTTTCAAGACCTTCCTCGAGTTCTTGGACAAATTCCCAAGCCCCGGCCATTTTGAGGGCTTCAATGAGGTCGTCTTCGGTGGCGGTCTGGTTGTAGATGACGTTGTCCCGAACCGAGCCATAGAACAGGAAGGGGTCTTGGCTCACGAAGCCAATGGCTTCACGCAAGGAGTGAAGGGTGTAATTGCTGATGGAGCGACCGTTGACCAACACTTCACCACTGTCGGGGGTGTAATAGCGCATGAGCAGTTTCAGAATCGTGGTTTTTCCAGCTCCTGTGTGCCCCATGACGCCGAGGAATTCACCCTCATTAACCTTGAAGGAAATGCCGTTGAGCACCTTGATGGTGGTGTTTGGATAGGTGAAATAGACATCGTTGAATTCCACCGTTTTGATGCCACCTTCCAACGGCACAGCATCATCGCTGTCGACGATGGTCGGTTCAAGGTCAACCGCAGCAAATACACGGCGGGCTGCTGCTTCACCGCGTTGCAGTTGGTTCACAAGAATACCAAAAATGAACATCGGCATGGTCATTCGGGTGCTGATCAAGAGGAAGGTGACCAACTGCCCCGTCGTGATTTCGCCTTGACTGGCAAAAAATCCGCCGGCCGTCGTGAGCAAGCCGAAGGCCACACCGGCAACGGCGTAAATCATGGGAATGAATCGATTGCGGTCAGCGCTGGCCCCCATGGCTTGGTCCCTGTACGAGCCGGATTCGGTCGCCACACGGTTGGCTTCCCATTGTTCGGCGTTGTAGGCTTGCACCACGGCGATACCGGAAATGAGGTTCTCGAGGACAGCGTGAATGTCGCCGGTCGATTCCCGTTGTTTGCGGTACTTCCGCTGCACTCGGGTCGAGAACCAATAAACGGCCGGAACGATGAACAAAATGGGCGTGAACAACACCGCTGCCAATTTCCACGACATCAACACGAGAATGAGGAAGGCCGTGGCAAAGGTGATGAAGATTCGAATAATGGAGGTTGACGAGTCCGAAACCACGTCCTCGAGTTGGTTCACATCGCTTGACAACACCGACATGATTTGCCCGGTTTGTCGAAGGTCGTAGTACGACGCTTCCATGGCGATAAGGGAACGGGTGGCGTCCATTCGCAGGTCGTGTTGGATGTTGTAGCCGAGCGTTTGCCACGAGTATTCCGAGATGCCCTGGAATACCGCAAGGCAGAGGAAACCGAGGAAAATGAGCACACCGTAACCAATGGCGGGGTTGCTGTGGATGGAGGTGATGAGGTCTTGTACAATCTGCGGGCCTGAGAGCACATCGGTGGTGAAATAATCGACGGCAAATCCGATGGCCACAAAGGGCATGAGGTCAAAAAATCGGGCGGCAGCATTGGCAAAAATACCTGAGAACACGCGCCCCGGGTATTTCTTGGCGTAAGGGACAATCCGCCAAATTTGCTTGCCAAGCACATCGGCGCCCTCATCATCTCCCTCGGGAGACATCTTGTCGGTCTTGGCTTTTGCCACCCCACCCCCCGTCATGCTTTCACGGCGAGGACCAAGACTCTTGAACCCTCGGTAGAATCCACGGCTGTCAACGTGACCGCCAAACCAATCTTTGATGAGGTTCCCCGCGTTGGATTTGACCATGCAGAGTCAGCGCCGGCGTACTTCCATCCTGTTCTTTGGCCTCCTTTTGGTGCAGGTTCTCTCGCCTTTGGCTTTCGCCCAAGCGCCTGATGAACCCCTGAACGAGGAAACAAATGCCGGCGTAGAACTCCTTCAACACCTCAACATCGTTCCGTCTTCGTTGGCCGAGCATGGTTGGTTGGAAAGCGACGAGGCAGCCGGAACAACGGCACTGTTGTATCGCGATGTTTCGCTCATCGCACCCAGCGAATGGACGGAGCGAACCGGAGAACAGCGCGTCGATGGATACTACATCCTCGGCCATACCTACCCGGTGCCAAGCACATGGTTCCTCGATCTGGCCTCCGCCGGCATTGAGTGCTTCTCATTCATGCCTCCCGCAAGTTTCCACTGCGATGTCAATTCCAAAACGCCGGCACAACTTTCCAATTTGGACGTGTTGGGCTTAGCCGGCATGGACGTCACGGACAAAGTGCAGACCGACCTGGCACGAGGGATGCTGAACTTGGACATGGTCGCTCCAAACCCGTTTGTGAACGATGAAGGAGCCGTCATCAATGTCGTTCTTTCTGGAGAAGACTTGCCCGAAGGTTTGCTTCAGCGAAGCGACATTGCTTTGGATTCCCACACTGGACGATTTGCCACCATGGCGGTCACCGCCAACGGCCTTTCCTGGTTGGTGCAACAGGACGCTGTTGAATGGGTTGAACCGCGACCATTCTTTGAATTCCTCAACTCGGTGGGCATCGAGGTGATGAACGTCGATGACACTTGGGACAATTCCAACATGGCCAACATCGATGCATCCTGGTCTGGATTGGACGGAAGTGGCGTCATCGTCACGGTCGCCGATACCGGTCTTGACAACGGAGTCAACAACACCAACATGCACCCTGATTTTAGGGACCACATCACGGGCATCCTCTCCTTCCCGCCGTCGGCCTCAACCTGCGCCTCGTTGAGTTTGAGCCCCTGCGGCGATGATGCGGAAGACCATCACGGACACGGCACCCACGTGGCTGGTTCGGTGCTTGGAGACGGAACCCATAGCAACGGAGACATCATTGGCGCCGCCCCTGAAGCGCATCTTCTTGTCCACTCCATCGCTACGACCCATAACGGTGAGGAGAAACTCCTCGGCATCCCCAACGACCTTGATGACATGTTCAAACTGGCATGGGCCAACGGAAGCCGAGTTCACACCAACTCGTGGGGTTCGGCCGTTGCTGGGCAATACACCACCTCGTCCATGCAAGCGGACTCCAGCGCCCGTACCCACGATGAGTTGGTCATTCTCTTTGCTGCGGCCAATGAAGGCGTGGATGCCAACATGGACGGCGAAATCGACCTTGATTCCATGGGGAGCCCGGCCACCGCCAAGAACGTCCTCACCGTCGGAGCGAGTGAAAACAACCGTGGCAACATGACCTGGACCTGGGGCAGCGACGACTATGGCTCACCCATTTCGACCGACCGTTTGGCCGACAATCCTGACGGGATGGCCGCCTTTTCCTCCCGTGGACCCACCGACGACGGTCGCCTCAAGCCCGATTTCTCGGCCCCTGGGACCATGATCCTCTCAACCAAGTCCCGAAGCACATCCTCGGTGGGTTGGCTGGGCCACAACGCCAGCTACACCTACATGGGCGGCACAAGCATGGCGACACCCCTCACCGCAGGCGCCTCCGCTCTTCTGCTGCAACACCTCATGGACAACCTCGGAGAAACCAACCCCACCTCCGCTCTGGTCAAGGCCATTTTCACGGCCAGCGCCCACGACATGACTGGACAATACTCCTCTTCCACCAACGGGGCTGGTGAAGCCGCCCCCAACAACCACGAAGGATGGGGCAGAATCAACATGTCTCAAGCCATCAACACCTCCTATTTGCAAGGCCACTCGGTGACCACCAACGCTGATTCCGGATGGTCATTCATCGTCCCCGCCAGTGCCGATGACATCAACATCGCCTTGACGTGGACCGACCCCGCGTCAACACCCTCCGCATCAACCAACCTTGTTAACGACGTTGACTTGGCTCTCAAAAGCCCCTCAGGAACATGGACCAACGTGAGCAACAACCTCGACAACCTCCGAGGCTTGACGTTGGCTTCACCGGCCCAAGGAACATGGGAACTTCACGTGGTTGGAAGCAACATCCCGACCGGTCCGCAATTCTTTGCTGTCGCCATGACCGGCGACTACGATTTGACCAATTTGACGCAAGATGGAGACTTTGACGGGTACGAGGACGACGATGACGACTGCAACACCACCGCAGGCACCTCAACCGTCGACCGCACCGGTTGCCCTGACACGGATGGCGACGGCTACTCCAACCCCGATGGAAGTTGGACGGTCAACAACGGTGCCGATGCCTTCCCAAGTGAACCAACCCAATGGGCCGATACGGATTATGACGGCTACGGCGACAACGCTGCTGGCGTCCAACCCGATGCTTGCCTTTCAACGGCGGGCAATTCAACGGCCGATCGATACGGTTGTGGAGACGATGACGGTGACGGATATTCCAACCCGGACGGTTCGTGGACCACAGCTAACGGAGCTGATTCATGCACAAGCGTGGCCGGCTCATCGAGCCAAGACCGAAACGGATGTGCCGACCAAGACGGTGACGGATATTCCGACCCCGACGGTTCATGGGGCACCACCAACGGAGCCGACGCCTTCCCCACTGACAACACGCAGTGGGCCGACAGCGACAACGACGGGTACGGTGACAATCCACCACCAGCTACCATGGGCGATGGGTGCCCAAGCGTGAACGGTGATTCGGACCAGGACCGCTACGGATGCACCGATACCGACGGTGATGGTTATTCTGACCCGGACAGCGGGTGGACCGTAGCTAACGGAGCCGACGCGTTTACCTCCGATGCCACACAATGGGCCGATGGTGACACGGACGGCTACGGGGACAACGCCTCGGGCAACAACCCTGATGCGTGCCCAATGCAGTACGGAACCTCAACCGAGATGGGCCGCTTGGGATGTGCGGACAGCGATAGTGACGGTTATGCCGACGTGGACGATGCTTTCCCGAACGAAGCAACGCAGTGGGCGGATGCTGACGGTGATGGCTACGGCGACGAGGCCACTGGATTCGAAGCGGATGCCTGCCCAAGCACCACGGGTGCTTCAAGCCGAGATCGCTTTGGATGCCCCGACAGCGACAGCGACGGCTCCTCAGACGCCGATGCAAGCTGGACCACGGCGAATGGAGCCGACATCGCACCAAACGACAGCACCCAATGGGTTGACGCCGACGCTGACGGCTATGGCGACAATCCGCTGGGAACCAACGGAGACCAGTGCCCATCGGTCGCTGGAACCTCGACCGCTGACCGACTTGGGTGTCCGGATTCCGATGGTGATGGATACTCTGACCCGGACAGCGGGTGGACCGTTGACGACGGTGCGGACGCCTACCCCAGTGATCCGAACCGCTGGGGTGACAACGATGGCGACGGATACGACGACGGGCTGGATGATGATTGTCCGACGCTCTACGGCACCTCCGTGCATGACCGGAAAGGTTGTCCAGATCAAGACGGTGACGGATATTCTGACCCGGACAGTGCGTGGACCACCGCCAACGGAGCCGACGCCTTCATGACCGATTCGACCCAATGGAACGACACGGACGGTGACGGATACGGCGACAATGCCGCAGGTTCCGTCCCAGATGCCTGTCCAAATGTCTACGGAGAGTCATGGCAAAACGGAACATACGGCTGCCCGGATGCCGACGCAGACGGTTGGAGCGATGCTGAAGACACCCATCCCGGCGACCAAACACAATGGGCGGACAGCGATGGCGACGGCTACGGCGACAACCCCGGAGGAACCAATCCGGATGCTTGCCCGGCACAATACGGTAATTCAACGCAAGGAAACCGACTGGGATGCTTGGACAACGATGGCGACGGATGGGACAACACCATCGATGCCCTCCCGGACCTCCCCACCCAATGGCTTGACCAAGACGGAGACGGTTATGGCGACAACGCCACCGGCCTCCAACCCGATGCCTGTCCCGGTGAGGCAGGAACTTCGACGGTTGGCCTGTATGGCTGTGTGGACGACGACGGTGATGGCTATGCGAACATCACGGACGATTTCCCCAACGACCCGACACGGTACATCGATAGCGACGGCGACGGTTACGACGATGCTGAAGACGCCTGTCCAATGATCACAGGCAACTCAACAACCGATCGCGTGGGATGCCTCGACAGCGATGGCGATGGCGCCTCCGACCCGACCCTCCCGGTGGGCAATGCAAGCGGATGGAACCATTCAAACGGCGCCGATGCTTTCCCCTTCGACCCGACACAAACCACCGATAGCGACGAGGACGGTTATGGCGATAATGCGGCCGGATTCCAGCCGGACGCCTGCCCCGCCACCGCAGGGGCCTCCAACGTTGACCGATTCGGATGCGCCGACGATGATGGCGATGGGACTTCCGATGCGAACGATGCCTTCCTTGGCGAACCGACACAATGGACGGACAGCGACGGCGACGGCTACGGCGACAACCCCAACGGAACCCAGCCCGATGCTTGCGTTAACACCCCAGGTACCTCCTCATTGGATGTCTACGGTTGTGTTGACGGCGACGGCGATGGAGCAAGCGATAGCAGCGACCTCTGGCCTGCCGACGGCACGCAATGGTTTGACAGCGATGGCGATGGATACGGCGACGAGCCGACGGGCACCGACGGAGATGCCTGTCCAAACGAGGCCGGCACATCCACAGCAGGAGCCACCTTCGGCTGCCCCGATCAAGACGGCGACGGGTGGTCTGACCAACAAGACGAATTCCCGGAACAACGAAGCCAATATTCCGACAACGATGGCGATGGATACGGTGACAACGCTACCTTAGGCGCCTACAAGCCAGACCACTGGCCCAATGATTCATCCCGAAATTCAGCCGAAGCAAGCATGACGTGCAGCGAGAACACCATTGAGGTTGACCTTGCGGCAAGTGGATGGTTCACCTTCTCATGCACGGTGACAACCGCGATGAGTTCCGCCTTTGCGGCCAACCTCGAATGGACCGCCACGTCGAGCATTGTGGGTGAATCCTCAGAACACTTCCTGACGTTTACTTCAGCGAGTGGAAATTCTCAGATCGCTTCGCTATCGGGTTACGCCCAAGAGTTGGGTAACCACCAGTTGCTCCTCACCGTCTCCGAACCAGGAGCAACCAACCCCATGGATACGGTGACGGTGGTCATCAAGGCCATTGACTCGAACGCCCCAGTTGAGATTGAAGACGAGGCCGAAGGTTCACTGGTGGACACGCTGGTCGAAAGCACGATGCTTCAGGCAGCGCTAGCAGGATTGGTGCTGTTCGTCTTGATGGGGACGCTAATGATTCGGGGTCAGAGCCGCAGCATACGCGACCAAGAGCGGCGAATGGAACGGGTGGCTGAAATCCGCCAAAACCGAGGACTCACTGATTTACCAAGCAGAGAACTCATCCAGCAACAGCATTTAGGAAACCGCCGTGAGCGAACCAGCTCGATGTTCAATGAGTTCAGACGGTCCCGCTGAGCCACAGGTGCGAACCGATTCCCTCAAAGAGGAGGGGCTTGTCGTCCAGTCTACCACACTGCGGATATGGTGAAGTGGTTATCATCTGAGGTTTCCAACCTTATGTCGTGGGTTCGACTCCCGCTATCCGCACCTTGCTTGATGAACCAAGACGCATGTTTCACGGGCCATCATCTCGTAAGCATCAAAGGCTCAGCCCACGAGGGAAGGGCGTTAATCACCGGGTGATGTCATGGATTTTCTTTCACTTTGTTTGCTGACACTTTGGTTGTACCTGCCCGGGTTCCTCGCCAACACCTTCGCCATGATGTGGGGGAAATGGTTGCCAAAAACCGGATACGGCCCATGGCCCATTGACGGCGGAAGAGTGCTTTCTGACGGAAATCGGATGCTTGGAGACGGAAAGACATGGAACGGTCTCATCGGTGGCTCGCTCACCTCAGGTTTGCTGTGCATGCTGATCGCCTCATCGGTCTCCACCGGCACACTGGACACGGTGTTTGATGACGGAGCCACGATTTTCGCCCACCCCTTGGTTGGTGCGGAAGAGGCATGGTTCTACATTGGAGGCGCCAATGGAGCGGCGTTTATTTTGGGCTCGTTCCTTGGTTTTGCTTGCTTGCTTGGAGACAGCACAGGCTCATTCTTCAAACGCCGAAGGGGACTCAAGCGAGAAGGAGACATCTCATCCAAAGCTCCGCTGCTCGACACCCTACCTTTCGCCATCATGGTCTTTCTTTTGGGCCAACTCTTCTTGGGACCTTCCGTTCTTGCTTCGGAGGAACTGCGCCTTCCCATGCTGGCACTTGTAGCCATCACGCCGATTCTCCACCGTTCCTTCAACCTCATCGGTTACAAAATTGGATGGAAGGACGTCCCCTACTGAGGGACGTTGTTCCAGTTGACTCACCAATCAACGAGGTCCGGGGCTGAACGAAACTTCATGTAGAAAATGAAATGAAATTCTAACATGGACGCTGATGCGCCGGATTTATCGGGGGAGATTGCCCACGAAGGAACTCGGTTTTCACCCCAATGGGGCATCCTTCTTGGAGTCCTGTTGGCTTACGGTGAGATGATCCTTCGTCTTCTTTCAGGAAAGGACCTCGTCGATTCGGTGTGGCCTCACGCCGTTCGCTCGCTTGAGTGGACCCTCCGCCTACGCGAATCACCGACGTTGACCCTTTCCCTGTTCCTCTTGGTGGGTGCGGCCGCCTTTGGGTTGAGGACACGAGTGAAATCCACTTCGGAAAGGGCCGTTTGGCTGGCTCTTCCTTATGCGGCCTTGGGGTTGCTCCTCGGGCTGATCTCCCTGCATTTTTTGTTGGACGTGTTTTACCTTCGAGGAGCATTCCTCATGTTGCCAACCCTCATGGGTTGGGGACTTGCCTGTCTGCTCATAGCCCTTGGTGGACCTCCTACCCTGCGCAAGTCTGGCGAAACACGTCCATCAGCGACCAGAGCGTTTCACGTGCTCGGGGTGTTTTTCGCTGCCTGGTTGGTCATGCCGGGCGTTCCAGCCCTCGCCGGTTTTGCGCCAACGCCTCCTGCCGCCCCCACCATGGGCTACGGCTCGGTTCCAGGCCCTTACACTTTGGAGCAATACCGGTCGCCCTATGCCTTACCCGATGAGGTCATCGAGGTGCAAGGGCCCTTGGAAGACGATGTTGAATTCAGCGTTTACGTGACGCTTCCTCACCTCCCTGAAGAATTGCCCATTTCGCACCTTCCGTTGGCGGTGTTACTCCACGGGTTTGGCTATCCTGACATCGATGCCTACCAAGGCTGGATTTCCCACCTTGGTGCAAAAGGAGTCGCTGTGGCCTTCATCCAGTACCCCTCCGACCTGCGCCCAATCGGGCATGAGGACCATGAAGCGACCTACCAAGACGGCATGTCCGACTACCTCCAACACACGTACCGAGACGTGGCCATACGCGCTGGACTTGACCACCTTGAGGACATTCTTTTGGGGTCGGAGCGGGAAGCGCAACTTGAGGCTCATTTAGGCGATGTTCGCATCGATCCCTCCACTCTTTGGGTTGGTGGACACAGCCTTGGAGCAGCCTATACCTTCCTATCGCTGGATTCCGCCTTGGAACGAGGTTGGGGCACCCATGCCCTTGTGGTCGCCCTTGAAGCCCCCGCAAGTCGACCCATGCAGGCCTCCCTACAACCGAACCTCTCGCTGATACCCGAGGAAACCTTGGTCCAAATCGGCGTTCCTCAAGATGACATGAGCGTGGGCATGTGCCCCGGAGCGTTTCATCAGCGGATGTTCAATGCGCTGCCAACCGAGCGAAACCAATTGATTGAGATCCAATCGGACCACTATGGCTACCCACGTTTGGTGGCGAGCCATTACCTGCAAACCGACCCCGCACGGGACACGTTGTCCGATTGGAGCTTTTATCGCCGCATCGATGCCCAAGCGGATTACCTCGTCGCTCATGGACGAAACGACACCTTCACCGCTGACTGGGCCTTTCAATACATGACGGACGAAACAATGCTCACGGGAATGGGAGAATGGTCCGACGGTACGCCTGTATTACCGCTGATTTGGCATCGCAATGCCATCGACGATGTACAAGCGTTTCAGGACTGCAATTGAGAACACATCTTGAAATGTCAATGGAGGAACAGACCAGCATGGCCGAGGGAACCGTCTCCACCGATGTCAAGTCGTTGTGGAAGTGGATTGGAGGCTCTGCCTTCCTTGCATCCATGTGCTGTTTTCCCAGCATTGTCTTAGTGTTCTTCGGTTTGGCCAGCGTCTCCAGCGCCGCAGCCCTCTCCAACGATTTGTATTGGGGCACCAACGGCATGGGTTGGTTTCGTCCGATGCTTCTAACGTTGAGCACGGCCTTCGTTATCACAGGCTTGGTCTTGTATTTCCGCAACAACGGCATTTGCACCCTCGATGAAGTGCGACGCCAGCGAAAACGCATCATCAACACCTCGCTGGTGGTGCTGATGCTGGCCTTTGTCACCTACATCGTGTTGAATTTCGTGATTCTCACCGAACTTGGTGTCGCTCTCAACCTTCCTTGGGAAAACAGCCGGCTGTGGAATTAATCAAGCCCCGTGACGCTGGGTTTTGCAACCAACGCCCCAATTCGGGTCGGCTTGCATCGCTAACCGAGTTTCCTCCAGCATCCGCTCCTCCGGGTCACTTGGGGACGGTTCTACGGGGCGCCATGCAAGTGAAAGATGATACCTTTCTTCGGTCCAATAAACCAATTGGATTTTTGAATTTCCAATTGAAATAGTTGTATTTTCAACACCAATTGGAATTTCAATTTCACGGGGATTAAGGTGCATCCCGAGTCCCAAGCATTTCTGCACGGCTTCTTTCCCAGTCCATGCCTGGAAAACATGCTGAGGTGAGGATCTCAATGCCTCCAATTCAGCCCCT
>MDSY01101967.1_pt1 | contig 13538 bp, 13 predicted proteins | sample 811131 | NCBI WGS metagenome assembly MDSY01 (sample SAMN05326643, study PRJNA326480) | marine metagenome | isolation source: seawater | place: Atlantic Ocean: South West | collected 2010
AACCTTTATAGTAAGCAAGATATTGTCTGTAGGCATCATTCTTTGGTATTTTTAAAATCTTATTAGTTTTGTTTACATACCAACCTATAAAATCTACAGAGTCTTTAAATCTAGCTCGGGTTGCTAATTTGTTGCCTGTTTCATTTTTATACTGATCCCAGGTTCCTACGACTGCTTGGGAATATCCAAAGGAACTTGACGGCCTTTTAAATGGAATAACTTTAAATAATTTTTTTCTTGGTGGTTTTGCTAGCCAATTAAATGAGCTCTCTTTTTTTACAAAAGCTAATTGAATATATATTGGTGCTCCCCATTTTTCATAAGATGCTTTAGCATGCTTATACCAAAGATATCTTTCTTCGAATATTGCACAGCTATTTTGAGTATTTTTAGGAATTGATGAACAACCTGATAGTATTAAAAAAATTACAACAATTATAAATTTTTTATGATGAATCACTTATTGCTTTATACAATAATTTAATTGAGCTTTCTCCATTTTTCTGGATTTATAAAAGATCCAGACCATATTCCTAATTTATTAGTTTTAGCATATATCTCATCGTTATTATATTTTGTGGAGTATCTTCTGTATGAGATAGCGTGACCATTTTTAACCATCCATTTATTCAGGTTTACCTTTCCGCTAAAACAGGTTGCTAAATAACGTTTGTACCTATCTTTGCCAGACGAAAAACAATTTACTTTCATCTTGCCAATTTTTTCTTTTAGTTTTTGTTTTGATATTTTACCACAAAAATATTCTTTACCATTTTTTTTACATTTTTGTTTCATTTCAGGCGCATCAATATCCGCTAATCTTATTTTGTTTGATTCTATATAAATTGTGTCTCCGTCAACAATTTTTGAAAATCCACTTAATTCAACCGCATAAATCTTTTGTTGAAAAAAAAGGATTAGAGCTATAAAAAAAAAAAATTTCATTTGATTAACTTTTTTGTCATAAAGATTATTAATACCCCAGCAATATTAGCTATTAAATCATTATATTCAAATGCACGGTCTGGAATTAAAAAATGTAAGCATTCTAGAATAATTGCTATTAATAAAATAAAATAAATATTATTAAAAAAATTATTCTTTTGTGAATTATAAATTGTACCTAAAGTGGTCAGATACACAAAAAAGAAAAAATGATTAATTGAAGTCCCAATTGGGTTCTCAATAATATTTGGTTGCTGTGTAAGGTCACCATAAAAAAAATATCCCAAAATACTTCCTGGAAATAAATATAATATGAATAAAGCTATTAGTGAAAAATAGTAAGTATATTCAATTAATTTTGATTTATTATATTTCATTTTAGATTTAATATAATACAAAAAATCTGGTATCAACTATTATGAGCAAGCTTATTCTAACAAGACATGGTCAAAGTGTATGGAATGCAGAAAATAAATTTACTGGTTGGGTAGATGTAGATTTATCTGAAAAAGGAATTTTAGAAGCTCACAAATCAGGGCAGCTAATCAAAAACCTTAATATTAATATAGACTTTTCTTACACATCTTTTTTAAAAAGAGCCATAAAAACCCTAACAACTATACTTCAAGAAAATAATTTAGAATTGAAGTTTAATACTTCATGGGAAATAAATGAAAGACATTACGGTGCTTTAACAGGAATGAATAAAGAAGAAATAAAAAAAAAGATAGGTAATGATCAATTTCAAAATTTCAGAAGATCTTGGGATGTGTCTCCACCACCAATGCTTGAAAAAGATAAAAATCAAACACTATTTAGTCCTTTAAATGCAAGCATACCTCTCGGAATGATTCCTTTTACTGAGTCTTTGAAAGATACCTATAATAGAGTAATACCTTATTATGATAAAGAAATAAAAAAAAACCTTATAGGTAATAAAAATATCTTAATTTCAGCTCATGGAAATTCTTTAAGAGCTTTATGCAAGTTTTTATTTAATATTTCAAATAAAAAAATAAATGATTTAGAAATTCCTACAGGAAATCCTCTTGTAATTGAATTTAGTCAGAATTTAAAAGTTGAAAAATATTACTATTTAGACACTAGTAGAAAAAAAGAAATTATTTTTAATCAGTAATATTAAGTTTCACAATTTTGTCATACATGGCTTTGGTGTTTAAATGGTAAAAATCCTTATTACTTTTTAAACCTTTTAAACTATTAAAATTAATTAAATTATCCCAAACTTCATTCATAGAAAAAATCTTTTTTTTTACCGAACTAAAAACACTTGAGTTTAATATTTGTAAACCCGTAAATATATATTGATTTTCAACTTCACGGCTTATAAAGTTATTCTTATTCAAACTAAAATCACCTTTAAAGGAAGCATCAAAACTCAATTTTTTTTCCACAACTAAAAGACAAGGCTTACTATGTTCTAGGTAAAGTTTCTCTAATAATTTTATTTCTTTAAAATAGTTTTGACTCCAAAGCGTATCAGGATTTAAAACTATAAAAGGATCGTTATCAAAAATTTTAGTTGCATTTAAAATACCTCCACCTGTATCAAGTAATTCTTTTTTTTCATCGGAAATTGAAATTTTCACGCTATAATTTTTGCTGTAAATGTATTCTTGAATTTGTGCACCAAGATGATGGATATTTATAACTATTTCCTCAATTCCATGACTAATCAATAGCTCAATACCTCTTTCTAATAAGTTTTTTTTACCAATTTTAATTAGAGCTTTTGGAGTTTTTTTTGTAATTGGCATCATTCTAGTGCCTAAACCCGCTGCAAGTATCATGCCTTTTTTTATTTTCATTGAAATTTAAACTTTTTTATATTTTTTATAGAAAGATTTTTATCAATAACATTTCTCAAATCTTTAAAAACTGGATTTTTTAACCTCAAATCTAATAATCTCCATACACGAGATAAATATTTTAAATAGTTAGATTTTCCATCTCTTTTAAGTAGCCGCACAAAAATTCCTAAAATTTTTAAATTTCTTTGTACTGATAAAATATCAAAATCTTTTTTTAAGTTAAAAGCTTCTTTGGTTGAAAATTTTGATTTCTGAATATAGTACTTAAATAAAATATCTTGAACTTGCTTTGGGATTTCAATTCTTACATCGTCTATTAAAGACGCAACATCATATAAAGGATTTCCTAAAATCGCATCTTGACTGTCTATTAAACCGATTTGATTTTTTAAAATCATTATATTAGAAACATGAAAATCTCTATGAACAAAATAAGTATTTTTAAAATAAAGCTGTTTGTAGATTTTGGTTAATTCTTTTTTTATGCTCAATTTAATTTTTACTAACTTCTCCTTTTTGATTATTGACTTCAGATACCAGTCAAAAAATAGGTCCGACTCCCTGTGTAAAACGCGAATGGAGTATTTTTTGAATCGTATAATTTTACCTTTATATCTATAAATTTTATTTAATCTTATTTTCTGAATTTTCAAGATTAATTTGATTAATTTTTTGTATGGATTTATTTTATTTTTTTTATCTTTTATATATTCAAAAAAAGAAATTTCTCCTAGATCGCTAATCTCTATTATATTATCTTGTTTAAAAGTTTTAATAATTTTGGGGGCTAAGATTCTATTTTTATTTAAAATTTCGTTTACAGCACTATAAACAAATAAATTTTGATATTTATTTTTTTTTGCCAAAACTATTACTGAAGATTTTTTATTTTTTTTTACTCTATAAAATTCTCTAAATGAAGCGTCATCTGATATTTTTTTTATCTTATAGTTCATCTATTTTATAGTCTTTCCATTTTCCACATCCACTCACCTCTATGTTTCTTTCATTTTCATTTTTAACATAGTTAAATTTTAATTCAATTTTATGAACAATATTGTCAGTTATGAGCTCAGGCCATTCTATTATGTTAACTTTTTCAGACATCTCGTCAAAAATACCTAATTGTTGAATTTCTTTAGTATTTTTAAGTCTGTAAAGATCATAGTGCATAAGCTTAAATTTTTTAAAATCATACTCATAAAGCAAATTAAAAGTAGGGCTTAAAACATCTGTTAAGTTTATTTTTTCTTTTTCTTGTAAATAGTTTATTAAGTATCTTGTAAAAGTTGTTTTACCTGTCCCTATTTCACCAAATAGAAAAACATTATCAAACCTTGATAAGTTTTTAGCAACTTTTATAGAAAGTAAATTTAGATGTTCTAAAGACTTTATAATCATTAGCTACTTATCTAGTAGCGATAAGTATCCGGTTTAAACGGCCCTGATGGTTTAACGCTAATATAATCTGCTTGCTCTTTTGACATTTTGGTTAATTTTGCTCCTACTTTCTCTAAGTGTAAAGTAGCTACTTTTTCATCTAAGTGTTTAGGTAACACATAGACCTTCTTTTCGTATTTATTAGAATTATTCCAAAGTTCTATTTGTGCTATTACCTGATTAGTAAACGAAGCACTCATTACAAAACTGGGGTGACCTGTTGCACAACCGAGATTTACTAGTCTTCCCTCTGCTAACAAAATAATTCTTTTTTTACTTGGCAGTTCAATTTCATGAACCTGAGGCTTGATTTCATCCCATTTGTAATTTTTTAGTGCCTCAACTTGAATTTCGTTATCAAAGTGACCAATGTTACAAAGTATCGCTCTGTCTTTCATCATTCTCATGTGGTCTGCTGTAACTATATCTTTGTTTCCTGTTGCTGTTACAACTATATCTGCATTTTTTATTGCCTCATCCATAAGGACAACTTCGTAACCTTCCATTGCAGCTTGAAGAGCGCATATTGGATCTGTTTCTGTTACCATTACCCGTGCACCACTTTGTCTTAGTGAGGCCGCACTACCTTTACCTACATCACCAAATCCAGCAACAATGGCAACCTTACCTGACATCATTACATCAGTGGCTCTCTTTATTCCGTCTACTAAACTTTCTCTACAGCCATACAAATTATCAAATTTAGATTTTGTAACAGAGTCATTCACGTTTATAGCTGGTATCATCAATGTTTTTTGTGTTTCCATTTTTTTTAAAGCTAAAACACCTGTTGTTGTTTCTTCTGACACTCCTTTAATGGATTTTAACATCTCTTTATATTCTTTATGCATTAAAGCTGTTAGATCTCCCCCGTCATCTAAAATCAAATTTGGTTTCCAATCTTTTCTTCCTTCGATTGTTTGCTTTACACACCACCAGTACTCCTCTTCTGTTTCTCCTTTCCACGCAAAAACTGGTATACCTGCTTTTGCTATCGCTGCGGCCGCATGGTCTTGAGTGGAAAATATATTACAAGAGGACCATCTAACTTCTGCTCCTAGTGAAACTAAGGTTTCTATCAATACAGCAGTCTGGATCGTCATATGAAGGCAGCCAAGAATTTTTGCTCCTTTTAATGGAGACTTTCCTTTGTATTCAAGTCTTAAAGCCATCAGTCCTGGCATTTCTGTTTCCGCTAGAGAAATTTCTTTTCTACCGAAAGCTGCTTGGTTTAAATCTTTAACTTTGAAATCTTCTGACATAATGTGAATGTCTTGTAGCAATATAATTAAACCTTATCAAGGAACAAAACTATCCAAATTTTGGCAATAGAAGTTCTATTTTTGCACCTTTAAAGTCGTCTCTATTAGATGCAAATATTTTGCCTTTATGTAATTCTACTATATTTTTTACGATATTGAGGCCTAAACCTGAGTGTTTACCAAATTTCGTTGGTCTATTGCTATAAAATCTTTTAAATATTTTTTGTGTAGATGTTTCGCTGAATCCAGGACCTTCGTCTTTTACCAATATAACAAAATTATTAGTTGTTTCGTTTATTTCAATTTCTATTTTATTATTATTTTTACTAAAAGATATAGAGTTGTCTAATAAATTAGCAAAAACTTGCTCCAGTCTATTTTCAATTCCAAAAATAAAAAGTTTTTTTCTTTTTGTACTTTTATAAACCACATCTATTTCTATCTTTTTATTTTGATTATTTAAATTTTGTTTAAAATCATCAACTATATTCAAAATTATTTCATTAAGATCAATCTTACTCATTTTTTCTCTAGACAATGCCGCTTCATCTTTAAGCATTTGGGAATAATCTGTAATCAACCTTTCTATTCGTTCGACATCATGATTTATAATCTTGAGTAATTTTTCTCTTTCTTGTTGATCATGTGTTTTGTCTAAAAGTTCTGAAGCTCCCTTTAAAGAAGCAAGTGGGTTTCTAATTTCGTGGGCTAGATCTGTGGAAAATGTTTCTGCTCTATTTGTTCTTTGTTGCAGGTCTGAGGTCATCTCATCTATTGACTGTGTTAATTTTCCAATTTCATCCTCTCTAACAAAAAGGTTTTTTACATTAATAGGTTTATCTGCTTTTGCTTTAATAGATTCAGTAAACATAACTAAAAATTTAATTGGCTTTAAAATATATTTATTCAAAAAAAGAGAGAAAATTAAAATCACTAATGCGACTGCTAAAACAGTTCTTATGATAAAATTTTTTCTTTCATCAACTGCAAACAATATGTCGTTTGCTTGTTCGGATACAATTATATACCCAACTTGTTTTCCGTTTATATTAACGGCATCCAAAGTACTCACAAAATAATTTTCATTAATTTTATTTTCAACAACTAATGGATATTTTTGGAATTTACTCATAATATTATTTTTTATTAAATCTTGATTTTTTAAATTTTTTACATCTAAAGTTTTTTTTATTTGCTTTTCATTTTGTTTATAATTGTTATCCATATTTTCTTGAATAATTAAATCTGTTTTAGAAAAAACACCCTGGTCTAAATCAAGAATATTTGTGTCTCCTATAATATTACCTTTATAATTATAAAATTGAACCCTATCTAAACCCTGAAAAAGAAATCTAGTTGATAATAGAAATAATTTTATATTTTCATTGTCAAAAATTACATTTAATCTATTTAAGTGATCTGATGTATTCTCAATTATAAGTAAGTGATTTAAGGTCCTTTGTTTTACTAAATTAGGCTGAATAGCTTGTAGGTACAAAATAGTAAATAGTCCTAAAATTGAAAAAACTAATAAATTAAATAATAAAAATTTTTTTAAAATTGATGCAGATTTTTTTCTCTTCATTAATTAACGTTCCACCGATATCCACTTCCATATCTGGTTTCAATTGCTGAAAATTTTTCATCTACTTTTTTAAATTTTTTTCTAATCCTTTTCACATGACTGTCGATCGTTCTATCTTCTATTTCTGTATTTTCTTTATAAGCAATATCCATCAAATGCGCTCGTTCCTTTATAACGCCTGGTCTTTTAGCTAATTCCTTTACTATTAAAAATTCAGTGGTTGTCAATTTATCAGGTAAAGCTTTTCCGTTCCATTCACATTCAAGTTGAGAGGGATCAAGTTTAAGTTTGCCGTGAGAAATTAAATTTTTTGTATCATCTGATACATCGTTTTTTTTCCTTAGCTGTACTCTTATTCTTTCTATGAGAACCTTCATAGAAAACCCTCCCGACTTCTTTACAAAATCATCTGCACCTAATTTTAAACCTAAAAGCTCATCTACTTCATCATCTTTAGAAGTTAAAAAAATTATAGGTATTGACATTTTTTTTCTAAGTCTTCTAAGCAGTTCTTCTCCATCCATTCTAGGCATTTTTATATCTATCACTGCTAGATCTGGAGTGTTTCTTGTTAACCCGATTAGAGCCGTTTCACCGTCTATATAAGTTTGAACTTTGTATCCCTCTCTTTCAAGCGCTATACTTATACCTGTAAGAAGATTTCGATCGTCATCAACTAATGCTATTGTTTGAGCCATACAATACTTTAATATTTATAATTAAATTGTCAAAATTTAGGCCTTATTTAATCAAATTAATGTGCTTCTTCCCAATTATACCCCGTGTTTATGCTTACCTCCAGCGGAATGGAAAACATATGATGTTCAGAACTTGAGATAGATACCATTAAATCTTTAATGGTTTTTGTAACATACTCTTTGTCGCCATCTAAACATTCAAAAATTAATTCATCATGAATCTGAAGTAACATTTTTGTCTTGAATTTTTTATCTTCATTAATTAATTGGTCTGCTTTAATCATAGCTAACCTTATAATGTCTGCTGCAGATCCTTGAATTGGAGCATTGATAGCTGCCCTTTCTTGAAAACCTCTAACGCTAAAATTTTTGTCATTGATCCCTTTTAAGTGTATTCTCCTACCAAATATGTTACTGACATATCCTTGTTTTCTGCAAGTTGCTATTGTCGAGTTCATATATTCTTTAATTTCGGGAAATTTTTTAAAGTATGAGTTTATAAATTCTAATGCGTCCTGATTTGGAACTGAAATTTGTTTTGCTAATCCATATTGAGTTATTCCATATATAACTCCAAAGTTAATAGCTTTTGCTTTTCTTCTTAAATCATTGCTAACTTTATTTATAGGGACATTAAAAACCTGACTGGCAGTCAAACTATGAATATCTACATTGTCTTTGAAGGCTTTTTTTAATCCTTTTACATCTGCTATGTCAGCCAAAATTCTCATTTCTATTTGGTTATAGTCTGCAGAAATTAAAATATTCTTTTTTTCAGAAATAAAAGCTTTTCTTATTTCTCTTCCATCCTCTGTTTTAATTGGTATATTTTGTAAATTAGGATCGCTTGAAGCTAATCTGCCGGTATTAGTAGCTGCTAATAAAAAAGAAGTATGCACTCTTTTTGTTTTTTTATTTATATGACCTTGTAAGGCATCAGAGTATGTGTTTTTTAGTTTTGATAACTGCCTCCAGTCTAGAATTAATTTAGGAAATTCATGCCCTTTGTCAGCAAGATCTTCAAGTACCTTTGCGTTTGTAGCAAGACTTCCTTTTCTAGTTTTTTTTAATTTTGCTATTTTTAATTCATTATAAATTATTTCACCTAGCTGTTTTGGAGAACCAATATTGAAATCTTTTCCTGCTAAAGAAAATATTTTACTTTCAATTTTAATAAGTTTGTTTTTAAATTTTTTAGACAGTTTTTTTAGACACAGGTCGTCTACCTTTATACCATTCATCTCGATCTGGGAGAGTAATTTTACCATTGGTTTTTCAAAAATTTCATAAACTTTATTTAATTTTTCATTGTCCAGCCTAGATTTTAAATACTCATAAAGTCTAAATGTAACGTCAGCATCTTCTGCGGCGTATTCGGTTGCTTTATCTAGCTCTATATCAGAAAAGTTTAATTGTTTTTTTCCAGCTCCAACAAGATCTTTGTATAAAATAGTTTTGTGACCTAAGTGAATTTCAGAAAGTGTATCAAGGTTGTGTCTGTTTATTCCTGCGTCCAGAACGTATGAAATAAGCATAGTATCTTCTATTGGCTCCACATCAATATTGTTTTGCTTCAAAACAATATAATCAAACTTAATATTTTGTCCTATTTTTTTAATACTCGGATCTTCTAAAATCGGTTTCACTTTTTTTAATACGTCATTTTTTTTCAAGCATTTAAAATTTTTATGTCCCAAAGGTATATAGCAGGCTTTGTTTAAGCCGTAGCAGAACGATATCCCTATAAGCTCTGCCTCTTTTGGGTCTAGTGAAGAAGTTTCGGTGTCAACAGCAATTAATGCTTGTTGATTCAAAATATTTATCCAGTTATCAAGAGTTTTTTCATCAGTAATGCTAATATATTTTTTAAGATTAATTTTAGAAAAGTTTTTTTTTTCAAGTCCTAGATCTTCAGATATTTCATTAGTCTCTCCATAAAAGCTTATTGCACGACTTAAAAGTCTATTGAATTCCATGTCTCTAAAAAAGTTGTATAGTTTTTTTGTATTAACTTTTTTCATTATAAAAGTGCTTGGATCGTCTTTAACTGGAACGTCATTTTTGAGCGTAACCAATTTTCTGCTTAACAAAGCCTTGTCTTTATTGTTTATTAAAGTTTCTCTTCTTTTGTTCTGAGGTATTTCTGCAGCTTTTTTTAATAAAACATCTAATGTTTTATACTTGTTTATAAGTTCTGAAGCTGTTTTAATTCCTATACCTGGTACCCCTGGCACATTATCAGATGAGTCACCTGCTAATGACTGAACGTCTATAACTTGATTGGGCTTTACTCCAAATTTTTCTAAAACTTCTTTTTCTCCTAACACTTTACTTTTCATAGGATCATACAGCCTGACATTATTAGAAACTAATTGCATTAAATCTTTGTCAGAGGAAATTACTGTGACTTTCGCTCCTGCTTCAACAATTTTTTTTGCATAAGTTGCGATCAAATCATCCGCTTCATAATTAAGAAGTTCTATAGACGGTAAATTAAAAGCTAAAACAGCCTTTCTAATATATTCAAACTGTGGAGCTAAATCGTCAGGGGCCTCACTTCTGTTTGCTTTATACTCACTATAAATATCGTTTCTAAAATTCTTTCTGGCAGAGTCAAATATGACAGCAAAATGAGTTGGCTTGTGAATTGAATCGTCTACTCTTGAGTCTTCTAATAACTTAAAAAGCATAGAACAGAATCCGCTAACAGCCCCTGTTGGCAACCCGTCACTTTTTCTTGTGAGTGGTGGCAAGGCATAATAAGCCCGAAAAATATATCCCGATCCATCTATTAAATAAAAATGGTCTGTTTTTTTTAGAGAACTCATATATATATAATACCTCAAATATGTAATGATAATAAAATAAACTATGAGCAAAACAGCTTTAACTGTTGAAAATCTTACAAAAATTTATTCAACAAATAAAAACAAAATCCCAGAGAAAGCTTTAAATAATTTAAGTTTTGAAGTTAAACAAGGTGAGGTGTTTGGTTTGCTAGGGCCAAACGGCGCTGGTAAAACAACTTTTTTAAGCATTCTTGGAGGCACTGTTATTAAATCTGAAGGCAAAGTTAATGTCTGGGGATTTGATCTTGATGAAAACCCTAGGCAGGTTAGAGCTTCTATTGGAATTGTACCTCAAGAAGTAAACTTAGATGCTTTTTTTAGCCCAAAAAAATTACTTGAACTTCAGGCTGGTCTTTATGGTGTTCCAAAAAAAGACAGGATTACAGATATGATTCTTAAAATGGTGTCTTTAAGTGATAAAGCAAATGCATATTCTAGAAATTTGTCTGGTGGAATGCAAAGAAGGCTGCTTATTGCAAAAGCTATGGTTCACCAACCCCCTATTTTAGTTTTAGACGAACCAACTGCTGGTGTTGACGTGGAACTTAGAAAAAATCTTTGGAACAATGTTAAGGAGTTAAACAAGGAAGGAGTAACAATTATATTAACTACTCACTACCTTTCTGAAGCTCAAGAAATGTGCGATAGAATAGCAATAATCAATAAAGGAAATTTAGTTGCACTAGATACTACTCAAAAACTACTAGATAGAATTCAAACCAAAAAAGTGATTTTTAAAATAAATAAATCTAATATAAATCAAGAACTTAAACTAGATGGAATAAAGTTTAAGCTTGATTCTAGCGATACAATAACAGCAATTTATGAAAAAAATTCACATAAATTTGAAGATATTTTAAATTTTCTAAAGAAAAAAAACTTTGAAATACTAGATATCACTACAGAAGATGGTGATTTAGAAGATGTTTTTGTAAAACTAACAAATAACTAGATTTTAATGAAAAAAACAGTAAAAAAGGGATTATGGAATTAACAAAAAATATTAGAGAATCTAAAATCTTAAAAAATATTTTTATTGCACTAATTGGTACTGTTATTTTAGCTATATCCTCGAAAATTAGGATTCCTTTTTATCCTGTGCCTATGACAATGCAGACTTTTGTAGTTTTATTAATAGGAGTTACACTCGGTTGGCGACTGGGTGTTGCGACGCTTGTGCTTTATTTATTTGAGGGGATTATTGGTTTGCCTGTTTTTTCTGGCACACCGGAAAAGGGAATTGGCTTTATTTATTTTACAGGTCCTACTATGGGGTATTTAATAGGTTTTGTCTTTGCGGCTTTTTTTGCTGGTTTTTTTAATTATAATAAAAATATTTTTGTAAACTTTACTAAAGTAACTTTTTCAACAAGTTTAATTTATATTTTTGGAATGTTGTGGTTAGGCTATCTTGTCGGTTGGGACAAGCCAATTTTTAGTCTTGGAGCGCAACCGTTTTTATTAGCAGAGCTGTTAAAAATTCTTTTGATAACACTCGCAATACCAAAATTGAAAAGATTTATCTAGAAATTATCTTGGGGATCGTTTTGACAGTATTCTCTGAAGAGTTCTTCTGTGCATTTTTAGCCTTCTAGCTGTCTCAGAGACGTTTCTATTACATAGTTCAAAAACACGATGTATGTGCTCCCATTTTACTCTATCGGCAGACATGGGGTTCTCAGGAGGCTTAGCATTTGACTCTGGAGACGCAAGTAAAGCAGACTCAACATCATCAGCATCAACGGGTTTAGCGATATAATCTATTGCCCCAGCTTTCACAGCAGCGACGGCTGTCGGAAGATTCCCGTATCCGGTTAACATCACTATCCTGCTATCTTTCTTAACCTTAGATAGCTCTTTAATAACATCCAACCCATTACCATCCTCAAGTCTAAGGTCCACAACAGCAAAGTTAGGAGCTTTTTCTTTAACAATATTAAGACCTTCAGCAACGCTTTTAGCTTCTTTTACAACAAACCCTTTCTTTTCCATGGCTCTAGCAAGCCTTCCTCTCAAAGGATCGTCATCATCCAGAATAAGCAATGATTTGTCATCAAAGTCCATGATATTTAGTTGTGTTGGCCGCTGATTTGAATTTTTCATAGGAGACTTATATGGCAACGTTTATTGAAATTTCAAGGTTATTCTATGTCTTTTTTTCTTTACATAAAGTCATAAAAACCTTAAATCCGAAAAGATAAGGTTTTTTTATGTAAATTTTTTAGAAACCTTTCTGTGTAAATATTAAAGAAGGACACATAAGATGCGAAAATTTAAAGATGTTAACGAAGTAGTTAATTTATTGAAACCAGATTATCCTGTATATTGCATACGGCCAGAGTCCATAAAAACATCTGTAGAGTTTTTTAAAAAGTCTTTCCCTGGAGAGGTCCTTTATGCAGTTAAAACTAATCCTAACAAAAAAGTTTTGAAACTTATCATTGCAAATGGAATATGTAGTTTTGATGTTGCTTCAATAAATGAAATTAAACTAGTTAAAGATTTAAAACCTGAAGCTAATTTATATTTTATGCACACAGTAAAAAGTAGGGAAGATATTTCTGAGGCTTATTTTAAATTAGGAGTTAAAAATTTTGCTTTAGATTCTAAAGATGAATTACTAAAAATTCTTGAAGCAACAAAACATGCTAAGGATTTAAATTTATATGTAAGAATAGCAATATCAAATGAACATGCAGAAATTGATTTGTCCAGAAAATTTGGTTCACTACCAAGTGAAGCTTTAGGCCTTGTAAGACTTTGTAAAGAACACTCAAATAAACTTGGAATAAGTTTTCATGTGGGTTCTCAATGTATGCATAAAATTTCATTTTCAAAAGCAATAAATGAAGTTGGAAATATTATTAAAAAAACAAAAATTATTCCAGATATAATTAATGTTGGTGGAGGCTTTCCGGCAATTTATC
>MDSY01005555.1_pt1 | contig 13536 bp, 6 predicted proteins | sample 811131 | NCBI WGS metagenome assembly MDSY01 (sample SAMN05326643, study PRJNA326480) | marine metagenome | isolation source: seawater | place: Atlantic Ocean: South West | collected 2010
CATCTGTCGGGCTGAGAACGTGGCTTCCTGAATACGTGCGCAGGTCAATCCGTGACTCCTCCCATTTCACGCCATCCACAGACCATCCAAAAACAAGTGTTTGTGGTAAAAATATCCATGCGTCCTGGTACCGATAACATTGCAAACTCAAAGAGTCCAACTGAATTTCCTGGGGCAAAGCAAGCGCAATGGACATGTTTTCCGATTGTGTGGCTTGCCAACATCCGTCTCTAAAGTCGATGCTTCCTAGTCGACCATCGACCAAACCACCTTCCCCTCCTCCGGGATAATAAGGACTCAAGGAATGCCCAATGGAAACGTCGCTATGCACACCAATATGACCCGCTACTGGCAACAACACGGCATCACGCAATGGACGTCCATCCCGTGTCAAAACCGCCTCGAGCACACCCTCGCCTTTGACGAAAATTCGAGATCCTAATTCATGATGAGAAGGGGTTAATCGGGATGACAATGGCGTGAAAATTACTTCCCCCTCGATTCGATCCAACGCCGCTTCCACGTGTACTTCAACGCCGAAGACATCGCTTCCCTTATCCCACGTGGCATTCAATGCGTCGCTCTCCAAACCACTATCAACCCCCCATGCAATTAGTCGCTGATCATGCAGCGATTTGCGGCTTTGAAACCCTTCAAAATCTCGCAAAACCTTGGGACTCCAAAGCACTTCAGCCATGGCCAATATGCGCGGAAATATTTTGGATTCCACAATGTCTTGTGGGGCATGTTCGGTCCACATGTTGCACTCTCCACCTAAGATTCGACCAGAGCCCTCCAGATTTTCCGGTACAGGCTCAAATGCATACACCTCTTCTAAATCCGTCGCTGACAACGGGTAGTCAAAATAACAGTGGGAGGTGGGCGACATGATGGCATTTCTTCCCGCGGCAACAGCTGCAAGTCCACCCTCCATGCCACGCCACGATTGCACCGTAGCACCATCTGGAAGCCCACCCTCCAAAATCTCATCCCACCCGATGAGCTTTCTGCCATGTGCTTCGAGATAGCTTCCAACCTTAGAAATGAACCACGACTGCAGTTCATGGCTATCGTGCAAACTCTCTTCTTCCATGCGACGCTGGCATTTCGGGCACGCATCCCATCTGACTTTAGGCGCTTCGTCTCCTCCGATGTGAATGTATTCAGAGGGAAACAGCTCCATGACCTCATCCAAAACAGTTTCCAAAAAACGAAACGTCGTGTCCTGACCCGCACAGTAGATGTCTTTAAAAACACCCCAGTCATTTGGCACGGGCAAGGTGTCCCCCGTGCAACTCAGCCATGGATAAGCGGCAATGGCAGCGCGGCTGTGTCCGGGGAGTTCAATTTCCGGAATGACCGTAACACAGCGATCGGAAGCATAGGAAACGATTGCTCGGATTTCATCTTTGGTATACACACCTCCATGCAGCTCGCCTGTCTTCTCCTCTCGCCAAGCCCCCACTTTTTCAAGATTCGGATACGCCTCTATCGGCACCCGCCATCCTTGATCTTCTGTCACATGCCAGTGAAGCACATTCATCTTGTGCAGCGCAAGTTGATCAATCATATGCATGACGAAAGCAGGCTCCATGAAATGGCGACAACAGTCCAACAGCAAGCCGCGGTGTTCAAATCGAGGAGCATCCTGAATTTCAAGTGCTGGCAAAATAAAACGCTGCCCTTCAGATGATCGCTCCATCTCTACAGGTAGCAACTGGCGCAAAGTGGTTAGCGCTCGAAATACTCCGATTTCGTCAGAAGCTCCGATCCAAACCCCATCGGTTGCCGCAATGCGAAGTTGGTAGCCCTCCGCAGGGACTCCTTCGATTTTCTCCACGACCAAGTGCGCTCCATGGTCATCGGGTTGACCGGGCAACCATGTTTTCCAGAATACCGATTGATCATTCCAAGTCGTCTCAACTTGCCAGTTCCATGTTGCTGAAGGCACCTGCAATCCGGACGCCATCGAATCGACTTCCAGATAAACAGGCAAAGGAATCAGACCTTCTGCTGACCCCACACGTTCTGAATTGGAAAGCTGACACGAGGATGCAAGGACAATCGTTAGGACGAGAAGAAGGGATGGACGCATGCCTCAAAAATAGGGGAATCCTTGCTTGTGAAAAACGGAGATGTGCAGCGCAAGGACTTAAAACCAAGCACGCACATGCTCAGAAGAAACCGGGAATGTTGCACCATCAAAATGTCGAACGGGCAAGGATTCTTCGACGCGACAAGAAGCATGAAAGTTTCGCACGCCGCGCGTCAGCCAATCCTCCTTCTGATCGGGCCTTACACCGCTCGCAACGGTGACGTCAAATCCCCATTCCATCAATTGACGAATGCGTTCCCGACCATCCCATGCCTGCGCCTCACCGCCGCTACTTAGAATGCGAGAAATACCCAACGAACGCAAAGCTTGCACATCGGCATCCCAATGATTTGAGGCATCGAGAGCGCGATGAATGACCAGCCGATGTCCTCCAAACAACTCCACCCACTTGCGTATACGCTCCAATTCAAAGTGACCCGTATGATCCAAAGCACCGACGACTACGCGGCTTGCCCCCGCCGACAAGGAGGCTTCAATCTGATGAGTCATCCGCTGCCATTCAGCTTCATCGTAGGTAAAGTGACCTGCACGAGGGCGAATGAGCGCGTACACGGGCAGCCCCTCTTGAACAGCACTCCGAATGTCGGATTCCAAAGGTGTCAAGCCGCCGCATTCCCAATGGGAACAGAGTTCAACTCGTTGCGCACCGTTCATCGCCGCAACATGCACATCTGCAGGGCTGCTGGCACAGACTTCCAAAGTCCACGGGTACTGATCCGCACCCAGTCCTTGCGATACTTTTTTGACATCTCCCAAACGTGTCAAGTCCATAATCGACTCCTGAACGGGGATCACCGCTATCTCAACTTGTTTCTGCACCATAATCGAAATGGCAGCGGGCAATTCTATTTCACCTCTTTCTGGATGTGGCTGCAACGAAACAATCTCCGGCAGTAGTAGTGCTGGGTCGAGTCGAAACAAATTCATGGAAACACCGCGATGGGGTTGCGTATGAAGCCACTGTTTCCAAGCGGCATCACTCGGCTTCTCAACAATGTTTTGAAGCTTACCAGCCGCGGACTCCACAAGCGCAAACGCTTTGACGCGCTCTTCAGGCAAGTCCAGATGATCCATGTGATAGGCGAGCATTGCTTGGCCTTTTGGAAGACAACGCAACGTGGACAACGCGTGCACAGAAGGAAGGTTATCTCCATTGCAGAGAACAAATCCCAACCCCTCAGGAATGGGATCCCGTTCGAGAGCCACTTGTACCGCATGGCCGGTCCCTTTCGCTTCTTCTTGAACAACCAAACAAATGCGCATCCGCATGCCTGTTGTTCGTTGATTCCAAGACACGATAAATGACCCGGTCACCGTGTCATCTGGTGCGATCACCAGCGTAACTTCTGTAAATCCAGCCGCTTCTGACGCCTCAAGGAGGAATTGTAAAAAAGGCTCACCGGTTGGTCCTACCCGAATCATGGGTTTTGGTCGGATGCGAGCGTCTTCTTGCCACATTGCAGGAACGTCGGGAGACTCCCTTTGCGCACTGGACTTCATCCGTGAAGCCCGACCTGCCGCCAATATGATGATTCGATCGCATCGCATGCCTTAAAGGTCTGTAAAAGCCTTCAATTCAGAACAAGGGTAGACTCAATCTTGATGAAACACCTCAACACCTCTTCCTCCTAACTCAATGGACATGGCATGTGCACCTGCATTCTCCGCGGCCTTCCGAATGCGATCTATGGTGTCTTTGTGTCCAACAACAAAACACGTCCCTCCTCCTCCTGATCCGTTTATTTTCCCGCCCCACGCGCCCGCCAAATTAGACGCGTTTAAGATGGCTTCAATGCGCTCTGTCGAAACATGAAGCACATCACGAAGCAGGCGGTGGTGCTGCGTGAGCATCGGCCCCCAACTCATCGGTTCTGTTGGGAGTGACCGGAGTGCATGGGATCCTTTTTCAGAAATGTCACGCAACTCCAAGGTGCCCTCCATCAAAGCGCGTTGTTTCGCATCAAAAGACTCAGGAAATGGCGGCGGCATAGCGGAAGAGGTCAAACGCCACGTAGCACTCCAAGCTTCCAATAGCCGCACACGCTCCGATTTAGCTCGATGCAAAAGGGTCAATGTATCCTTGGGTTGAAGGGAATCCAACAACAACCACGAGCCGCTCGGAACCGGCATAGCGAATGCTTCGAAATGTGGTTCGAATGCAAATCGATGAACGCCGCCAAGCGCACAAGCGAAGTGATCCATTTGCCCGCCCGGTTCATTGAAATAGGCCACTTCGGAACGGTGCGCAGCACGCGCCACCCATTCGGCGTTTACCGGCTGTCCTGAGCGCGCCGCAATTAAAGCACACCAGGCCACTACAAGGGCTGTGGAACTGCTTGCACCCGCTTGCTGTGGGATGGTGCTCTTTACGGATGCATTCCAGCCTTCTTGGGGAAGCCAACCTTCCGCACAAGCGACTTTCAATGCTGACAACCAATACGCCCTCGGAGCGGGCTCTGGCAAATCATCCAAATCAAAACAAAGTGCGGTACCGAGGTCTTCGAGCTGCACGTGAACCATGCGGTCCTCTCGGGATGAACTTTCAATGTGACACCGCACATCAACAGCGGCTGCTACGACCGGCAAACCAAAATAATCTTGATGCTCGCCAAACAAACAAATACGCCCCGGTGCCGATGCCGCAATTCTCACTTTCGCGTCTTGTTGATGCGAAGCAGCAATACCGTGCACAACACGGTCAGTGCTGCCAATCCCCAAAAGCGCGGCATTTCGTCATACAACCACGATCCGGTCGCAAACAGCGCGGCATACACACCAATACTCGCCAAAGCCATGGACAACATGCCCCGAGGAACAGACCATGGCACCTTGTTTTCTGAATCTGCAGGCGCCCATTTTCGCCACCCCGGTCCACCCGGCTTAACTTTGTCTACGAATCGCTTTAGAGTCGCATCTGATTCGGCTGGAGTCAGCAGCGTGCCAACCAACCAGACCAACGTGGTCAACAGCGTGCCCCAGAGGAGTTTCTCATAATCAGCCAATACAACCGAACTTATTTGATCATGCACAAATGTGAAATACCCCGCCACCACCAATGAACCGAACATAGCTATCAGCTCCGTCCATGCGCTTATGCGCCACCAAAACCACCGCAAGATAAACAGTCCTCCTGTGCCCGCTCCGATCAATAAAAGCAAGTTGAAGGCTTGACCTGCATCCGTAAGCAGAAGGCCCAATCCACCCCCTAAAATCAGGGACACCACCGTCGCCAGCCGGCCCGCTCGAACCTGTTCTGGGCCAGTGGCATCCGGTCGAAAAAAGCGAACCCAGAAATCATTGACGAGGTAGCTCGCACCCAGATTGAGTTGGGTAGACATCGTGCTCATAAAAGCCGCTAACAGCGAAGCAGCAACCAGTCCCAACAAACCAGGAGGCAACAGTGAAAGCATCGCGGGATAGGCCAAGTCGTGACCAATTTTATCCGCGGGTATGTTGGGGAATGCCTGCTGCAAATCAGCCAATGTTGGAAAGACCACCAAAGAAGCCAATGCAATCAAAATCCACGGCCAAGGACGCAAGGCATAATGGGCGACATTGAATAGCAATGTAGCTCCGACGGCATGCGACTCATCTTTGGCACTGAACATGCGCTGGGCGATATAACCACCACCACCGGGTTCCGCTCCCGGGTAATAACTCGCCCACCATTGAACAGCCAGCGGTACAAGCAGGACTGGCATCCAAGCTGAGGGATCGCCCATGTCGGGGAGGATCGCGGTTTTTACCGAAACATCAGGGTGTTCCAACAAAGCGGCTAAGCCTCCGATGATTTCCAGATCAAGCAAATAACAGCAGGCCCAAACCGAACCAACCATGGCCAAAATAAACTGAACAAAGTCCGTAAGAATGACCGCCCGAAGTCCGCCCAAAGCACTGTACGAAAGTGTAATGACACCCGTAATCAACAAGGTCAACCAGCCTGGCCATCCCATGAGAATCCCTCCCAATTTGATGGCGGCTAAGGAGACTGTACCCATCACTAAGACATTGAAAACGAGACCCAAATAGAGCGCCCGAAACCCTCTCAAAACCGCTGCGGCTTTGCCTCCATAGCGCAGCTCATAAAATTCAATATCCGTCATCACGCCGGAACGTCTCCACAAACGGGCATAGACGAAGACGGTCAGCATCCCTGTCAAAAGAAAAGCCCACCAGCCCCAGTTTCCACTTACCCCCTGCTCTCGCACAAGTCCTGTGACTAGGTTAGGCGTATCCGTTGAAAAGGTGGTCGCGACCATGCTCACTCCAAGGAGCCACCAAGGCATCGATCGTCCGGCAAGAAAAAAGCTTTTCGCATCCTTTCCGGCTTGCTTAGACGCCCACAGGCCCACGCCGAGGGCCAATAGAAAATAGGCGCCGATGATCGCCCAATCAAATCCTGTTAACTGCATAACACAAGGATAAGAAAGCGACGGCCACCTGACCTCTTCGTGTTCATAAACCGAACTCCATTCGGGATTTCTTCGTCATCCCTTTGACCACGCAATCATAACTGTGAGCAATTAACTCTTCCGCGACCTTCCACGTCACATCGGAAAGTGAATCGACCGAATTCCAATGCTTTTTATTGAGATGAAATCCCGGACGAATGCCCGCATACGTTTCACGCAGTTCCAGCGCACGTTCAGGATTACATTTGAGCGAAACTCCCTTAAAATCATAGATATTAGCGATGGCAAACACCTTGTCTGCAACCTTCCAAACCATCGTGTGATCATCAAAAGGAAAGGACTCTGTCACGTGTGGTTTAGAGAGACAAAATGACCGCACGTGCTCAAATTCAAATGTTCTCATTGTCTTGGGAAATTTCGACATTAAATTGCAGCGAATTCACACGAAACCAAATTACATGCGATTCACTACCCACATTCTGGGCGCTGCCCTTTTGATGCCTTTATTTTCAAGTGCGCAATGCACAGATCTCTTCATCTCTGAATACCTTGAAGGGTGGAGCAATAACAAGGCCATTGAAATCTTCAATCCTACTGAATCGGCCGTGGATCTTGCCGATTATCGTTTGGAGCGCTATTCCAATGGAGCTACTACAGCTCAAGACAATCAAAAAGTAGACCTTTCCGGCACGTTGGAAGCCAACAGTGTGGTCGTAGTGGTATTGGACAAGCAAGATCCAGATGGTGTGGACTTTGAAGCGCCTGTTTGGGATGAACTCGCTGAAGCGGCAGATCTTTGGGTATGCCCTGTTTACGAAGAGAACAACACGATGTACTTCAACGGCAATGATGCCATGGTTCTTCGCAAAATTTCCACGAATTCAGCGATTGACATTTTTGGTAAAATCGGAGAAGATCCGGGAGAAGCAGGATGGGCTGAAATGACCCAAAACCACTCATTGGTGAGGAAGGAAACCGTCACTCAAGGCGATACGGATGCCCTCAATGATTTCTTGGTCGTGGACGAATGGAACGGCACTTTGTGGTCAAGCGACTCTTTGAACTACACTTTGGATATGGTTTTCGCAAACCTCGGATCACACAGCTGCAACTGCGGCACCACCGATGTTAATGAACTCAAGAATTCAAATGAATTTGAGCTCTTCCCTAACCCTTCTTCAGGCGATTTCACTTGGTTGCGCAGCGAAAAAGAAGTTCAGGAAGTGACGGTTTACAGCCTCTCTGGTCAACGTCTTATCCAACAGCAAGTGAATGGCCAGAAGGTATTTCAGTTGTCCCTCAAAGATTCACCATCTGGAATTTACCTTGTGACAGCGACGTTTGAGAACGGTGCGCGTTCGACGCAGCGTTTCTCTCTGAAATAATTCCATAAAACATGGATAGGTTGAATCTTTGGAGACTGGCCGCATTGTTTTTTGTCGCGTTTACTGCCAACGCGTCAGCTCAGTCCTGCATCATCAAAGGTGCAGTTTTTGATGTCCTATCGGGTGAGCCGTTGATCGGAGCTTACATTAAAACCGGCAACGAAATCATCTCGACTGACCTTGATGGTAAGTTCTCCATTGAGGCTCCTACCGGAGAGGCAACAATTGAAGTCTCTTACATCGGCTATTCGAGCCAAGCGAGGCAGATCAAATGCACCAGCGGTGAGGCATTTGCCCGATTCAGGATGGAGACATTGGTAATGAATGAGGCCGTAGTTGCCGCAGACATTGTGATTTCCAGGAAGACTCCAGTTGCATTTACGAATGTACTCCCAGCCCAAATCCAAGAAGAATTGGCTGGTAGGGACCTTCCGATGATATTGAACACTACACCCGGTGTATATGCTACTCAGCAGGGAGGCGGCGACGGAGATGCCCGTGTTACCATTCGCGGCTTCGACCAAACGAATCTTGCGGTGATGGTCGATGGCGTCCCCATGAATGATATGGAGAATGGCTGGGTCTACTGGAGCAATTGGGCCGGACTCGACCTTGTCGTTCGCACGACCCAAGTTCAGCGCGGATTGGGCGCAAGCAAACTCGCGATCCCATCTGTAGGTGGCACAATCAACATTTTGACAGGAGGTGATGAATCCGGCAACGGTTCGATCAATTACCAGACGGAAGTGGGGTCATACGGTTATTACCGAAACAGCTTGAGTGGAGTCTTTGGTAACAAGAAGAAAGGATTCCTTCACTTTGCGGGATCTTTCAAAACAAATCAAGGATTTGCAGAAGGACTGGAGTCTAAGACCTATGCATATTACCTGAAAGGTCGAAAGACCCTGGGGAATCACAACCTGAGTATTACCACCTTTGGAGCACCCCAACGCCATGGTCAGCGTGCGTATCAAATGCAAGTATTCGAATACGACAAGGATTTGGCAGCCCAACTCACAGATGAGGCTGGCCAACAGGAACTGCAGGATATTTACAACTCCAACTACAGCAACAATGCGTCCACGGGAGAAGTTGACACAACGTACAATACCATCGTCGATGGAGGACGAGGATTCAATGAATTCTTAATCAATTATCAAGAGGTATACTACAATTTCAATGAGACCACGGGACAAGTTGACACGACATACGGAGCAAATCGGAGGTACAATCCACGCCAAAACTCCTACTTCAAGCCCATTGTCACGCTCCGAGACGTTTGGAGTTTATCGGACCGATCTTCACTGACCACCACCGCATACGCCAGCTTTGGCACCGGCGGTGGAGAGGCTTTGCTTAGCACGTCAGGGGCATCGCGGCGCGACGACTACACCATGGACATCCAAGGGATTTGGGATGCTCACCAATTGTTTGAATTCGCGCCTAACGGTCTAAACGTCGATGAAAACGGAGAAAGGAAGGGCTCAAACTTCATTCGAATTTCACACAATGATCACCGTTGGTTTGGCGCATTGTCAAACTTCAAGTCATCATTGAACGAGAACCTCAACTTCAGCGCTGGGATTGATGCAAGGCATTACACAGGAAGTCACTACAGAACCATCGGTGATCTGTTTGGCGCCGATTACTATGATGCCCCGAACGATCGTCGAGATCAAAATTCAGACTTTGATGAGCCGTTGCGCCAGGGAGATAAATATTTCTACTACGATGACGGCCAAGTAGCTTGGGGCGGATCTTACCTCCAATTGGAGTTGGAAAAGTACAATTTTTCTGCCTTCGTAAACGTGTCTGGAGCACAGAGCTGGTATCGCGCAATCGACTACTTCAGGCCGAACACGGTGAGCCTTAATGACACCACCTACGAGGTACGTTCGACCAATGAATACAGAGTGCTGGGCGACACCGAGTGGTTGATGGACACCACTTTCCTTAGGGCAGATAATCCAGACTTGGAAAACTACACGACGCCATGGCAGCGACTTTCCAGCGGAACGATCAAGGCGGGCGGAAATTATAACATCAACGAATGGTTGAATGCCTACACGAACCTTGGCTACTTGAATCGCGCACCTCTTTTCAACTCCGTTTTTGACCTCGACAACAACATCATCGAAGGCTTCGAAAACCAATATGTTAAGGCCATTGAAGTCGGCGTGAAGTATGCGCGTGGGAATTTCGCTTCGAACATCAACGCGTACCGCACAGCTTGGGAAAACAAAGCTGTCAATCGCTTCTACGGAGTCGCGGGGTTGTGGGATGACCCCTCCCTATCCGTATACGCCGATACCAGCACGGTGGCGGGAAGAGACGCTTTGATTGCCCTTACAGAAGGTACAGGAGATGCGAGCGAATGGGGAGAAATCGGGGCTGCTGTCATCGAAGATGCAGACCGCTCACTGGGATACAACTTACTCAACGCAGATGCCGTTCACTCAGGATTGGAATGGGATTTTGCCTATGATATCAATTCTAAATTTGATGTCCAGGGCGTGGTCTCTTTGGGTAATTGGCGATGGACGAGCAACGAGCGGGTGGACCTCGTCAACCAAACAACCAACACATTCGTCACGCGCATCGTAGATGGCAGTATCGCCGACACCTTGGTGAACTTGAATGGCGTGAAGGTGGGAAATGCCGCACAGCGCCAAGTGTCTTTGGCATTTAGTTACCGACCGACACCCGGAACCTATATTTCCATTAGAAACACATTGTTTTGGCAACACTATGCCAACTTCTCTCCCGGAGATGTAATCACCCAAGGCGAACCCAAAGATGTTTGGGTAACGCCGGGGTATTCGCTCTTAAACATCAATGCAGGGACATCGTTTGACATATCTCCCTTAGCAATGCTGCGTTTGCGTGTAAGTGTAACCAATGCATTGAATGCACTTTATGTATCGGACGCTAACAACAACTCCCAATACGCCAATAACCGGTATGGACCAGAGGGAGGTAGTGGATGGGCAGAAGTATTCATAGGCCCTCCGCGGATGATTCGATTGAGCGCAGTATTGGAATTAAAAGGACTTCAAAATAAAAATCCGAAGCAATGAATTTGAAAACAACATTGGCCGCGGTAGTGGTATTGTGTTCCGTCAACGTGACTGCCCAAGAGAACATCCTCGATATGCGCGAGAATTACAATATTGGGCAAACTGTGACCGTCTCGGGCGTAATTACCAGTGACGACAACTTAGGTTCAGTACGATACTTGCAAGATGCCACGGCAGGCATTGCCATTTATCCTGGAGAGGATTGGTCCAGTTGGGAAGCCACGCCACAAATCGGTGACAGCCTAACTGTCACTGGAGCGATCACTGAATACAATGGATTACTCGAAGTTGGGCCAGACCTTACGGCAGTAGAATTTCTCGGCACGGGAATATTGCCCGAACCCTTGGAGATAACTCCCGCTCAGTTGGGTGAAAACCTCGAGGGACAGCTCGTACGCGTCAACGCTGTCACATTCCCTCTGTCCGGCACTGTTATCGCTGGAAACAGCAGCTATGATTTCAGCTCATCTGGCGAAACCGGCGTGTTCTATGTCCGCGCTAGCAACACGCTTGTGGGCGAGCAACTGTCTGGTTGCGAGGTTGACCTATTGGGCATCGTTTCCCAACATACTTTTGACGGAACAGGCGGCTATCAGTTGCTACCTCGTGGATCCGTGGATTTGATTCCTATCTCAGCCTTTTGCCCAACGGCAAACCCCTGTGGAATTGAAGGTGTAGTAGTCGAAGCTTCGAATTTCTTCTATGCCCCGTCCGCACTCGAAATTGAAGTTGGTCAAACCGTCGTTTGGGTCAATGTGGGTGGAACACATGATGTGAATGGCGATGTGAGCTCAATTACTGGTAATTCCTTTAACAACCCCGAAACATTTGATATCGGGCCAGTTGTAGGGAACAGCGATGGTGTTTGCCTCGGTTCACACACTTTTACTGTAGAAGGTATACATGAATACGATTGTTCCGTCGGATACCATGCTGCCAGTGGCATGGTTGCTACGGTTATAGTAAACCCTGCTGAAGTAAGCAACAGTGTCTTCGATATAATTGACAACAGCAATGATCACACTACCCTTGAGTCATTACTTCTTGAAACGAGTTTAGCGGGGGTATTAAGTGGAGAAGGTCCTTTTACTCTTTTTGCACCGACTGACAATGCATTTAATGCTTTCCCGCAAGGAATAGTCGAAGCTCTTTTAAGTGATATCCCGTTACTAACCGATATTCTGCTTAATCACGTTGTATCAGATCAAGTGCTCGTAGAAGATTTGTCCAATGGCCAAGTGTTGAACACGTTGCTTGGAAATGACGTGACAGTTGGCATTAATAACGGACAGTTATTCATCGATTACGCGATGGTCACAGTCGCAGACATCGTAACTGATAACGGAGTAGTGCACGTCATTGATGCGGTTCTTATTCCTGAAGATACGGAGCCTGAGACGGTGGTAACGATTATCCAGGCTAGCGGAAACCACACATTCTTAGCATTGGCCATAGAAGCGGCCGGGCTAACCAATGCGTTGAGTGGTGAAGGACCATTTACAGTGTTTGCACCAGACGATATGGCTTTTGATGTTTTACTAGATGAACTGGGTTTTACTGCAGAAGAATTTTTGGCTTCTCCCGATTTAATTGATATTCTGCTTTATCACGTTGTATCGGGTCAAGCGCTCTCAGCAGATTTATCCAGTGGACAAACAATCACCACTTTGATTGACGATGAAGTAGAAGTAACCATTACTGGAGACGGCGTATTCATCAACCAAGCACAAGTATACCTATTAGATGTGGTAGCTGACAACGGTGTATTACACGTCATAGATAAAGTGTTATCACCTTCACTGGGCGACTCTTTGCTGTGTGAAGGAGCATCTGATATCTTTATTTCTGAATATTTTGAGGGAACGGGAAACAACAAAGGGGTGGAATTTTATAATCCCACTGCACATTGGATTGATTTATCGACTTATGTGCTCGAGCGTTGGCCAAATGGCGGCATGGCTGACTCATATGTGCAGCTTGCAGGTTTCATCGGGCCACATCAAACACATGTGCTCGTCAATGGACAAACGGAAGACATAGAATTGGGGGGCGGAGGTATTTCACCTGCTGTCGATTCTGATTTACTGGCTTTGGCAGATCAACTTGATGCGAGCGAATATCCTGCTCCCACTTATTTCAATGGTAACGATGCGTTGGTACTGATTGGTTCAGATGGAATTGTTGATATTTTTGGCAATCCAGGAGAAGATCCAGGGTTGGGTTGGACAGATGATTCGCTCAATGGTTTTGTAGATAATGGAGACGGTAACGTAGTGTTAACGGCCAATCATACCTTGAGAAGGAAGCCTTTAGTTTTAGCGGGTGTGACAGAATATCCAGTTGTATTCGATGCATTGTCGGAGTGGGATATATTTGAGGTAGATGATTGGTCAGGGTTAGGTTGGCATCTAGTGTCGTGTGAGGAAGAATTAACGGGATGCACGGAAATATCGGCATGTAATTTTGAGCCGGATGCAATGGTGGAGGATAACGATTTATGCGTCTTTCCGGGTTGTCAGGACTCCGAGGCTTTGAACTTCGATTCG
>MDSY01154795.1_pt1 | contig 13536 bp, 12 predicted proteins | sample 811131 | NCBI WGS metagenome assembly MDSY01 (sample SAMN05326643, study PRJNA326480) | marine metagenome | isolation source: seawater | place: Atlantic Ocean: South West | collected 2010
AACGCGAAAACTTATGATTCCTCGATAGCTCAGTTGGTAGAGCAGTAGACTGTTAATCTATTGGTCCCAGGTTCGAGTCCTGGTCGAGGAGCCATTCTAATTAAGCCACTTAACTGTGGTTTTTTTATGCCTGTAATTTACATCTGCTATTCAAGCTTTTGAACGTCTAACATCAAACGCCACCTTCAGCTAAATAATTGGTATACTTTAGCCGCCATTAACGTAACGAGTTTTGCCGATGTTTAAGAACAGGTATTTTATTGCTGCATGTCTTTCTTCAGCCTTTATCCTAGCTGGTTATGCAGTGATGGATTGAGTTTAGCCAACCGCCAGGGGAAGCTAAGAAAAGCTAAGAAAAGCCCAAAAACACCATCATCAATTGGATAAATTAATAAAACGTGGATAGTATCCATCAACTCTAACTGACCATCTCACGTTGTGGGTTATTTAGTATCAAAAAAGCCTAACCTTCTGTTTAATGTTAGCGCCAAGTTTACTGAGTCTAGATTGGAAAAAGTCAATCCATACCATGAATTTTATGTGCAATTGACCTAACCCTGGATAGCACGAAGTCTATTTCAACTAACCCACTTTTGGTCAAAGTACTGAAGGATGTAAATGCAGACTTCAGCAACATCTCTAGTCAATTGACATTTAGTGAGCTGGCACAACTCCTTATTGGTAATAATCATAGAGCGATAAAATTAGAAATTGGAGCGTTAGCATTCGATGCATCTATCAGCTCTCATTCAAGAATCAGTTTTAGCTAATGCGGACGATAGAGATCAATATAGCATTACTGCAAAATGCTATGGGCTTGTGGAACCTATGTTAGCTTGTAGCTTGATTTAAGTGGTGACTGACCCAACAGTTACACTTCGTGGAGTGCAGTTTGAGGCCTGTGTTGCTGGATGTGATGGCAGTGTTCACATTAGTGTCAAAAATGAGTAAATTTTTCCCTAGTTTCACATCAACCAGACACTATGCCCCACCTTGATACTGCAAGCTTAAAATTAATCGAGACTAATTACTAGTTCTGGGAGATCGAAGTAAAATGTAGCACCGCGCCCTAACTCACTAATAAAATCAACATGGCCACCATGGGCTTCAATAATTTTCTTTACTATACTCAAGCCAAGCCCTGATCCACCTCTCTTACGCTGATTTGAAGAATCTACTTGCGTAAACTTGTCGAACAACGTTAATCGTGCTGATTCGGGAATACCACAGCCGTGGTCCTTTACAGAGACTCGTAGATTGTTCTCATAACGAACAATTGAAACTTCAACTTGCCCTTCAGCAGATGAAAACTTCACCGCATTGGATAGGAGGTTCGCCATGACCTGAATCAGTCGGTAATAGTCTCCACTAACAAATAGCGGTTCATTAATGCCCGAGTAGACCAATGCAACACCGTGCTGAGCACCATAGGAATCGTTAATTTCTATCGACTCCTGAAGCAATCCTGATAGATCAAGTACATTATTTTCAAATTTCATCTCGCCAGCTTCTAGCCGCTCAATATCTAAAATCTCATCTATTAAATGATGTAATCGTTCAGTGTTCTTATAAGCGATCGCAGTAAATGGCTGGAGTTTTTCTGGCGTCTTATCAAATGCTCCCGCTTGAATAAGGCCCAGAGCTCCTTTGATCGAAGTCAGTGGTGTGCGCAACTCATGGCTCACCGTTGTGATGAATGCCGACCTGGCCTTGTCTGTTTCTTGAGCCAAATGCAACAAAGCCAAGTTTGCCTTATATTTGTCTGTATTGGAGGCTAGTATTCTTTTAAATAGGACCACTGAAAAAAGCACCATTTCGATAAAGGCTCCAAATATGTGGGCATGGTCAGTCACTAGATTACTTTGCAAGAAACCTATATTTACTAGTCTGATAATCACGACGCCAGATAAGAAGGAAACCATACCAATAGCTAATAAACGCACAGACGATGATCCATTAAAAGCAACATAAAGCGCCACTCCAACGACAAATACAGAATACAAAAGAGTGACGTGCAAGGTATAAGAAAAGAAGGCAAAGTCATACAAGGTAATACTAGCAAGGGCTACCGAAGCTATGCGACTCACTCTAAGTATAACGTTGAACCAAGGCATAGTGTGCTTGGCATCTAATACCTTACCAACAAATAAGGTAAAAAAGATAATTACTAAATTGTATCCTACGTATAGAAAACTACGGTCCGTGGTCGGCAACTCTAAAGACAGGTCAAATGTATTATCAACGATCACTGTGAAAAGAAAGCTAATAATATAAGCGCAGTAATATAGATACAATGAGTCTCTAAAAGAGAGAAACATCAATATAGAGATGAGCGACAGCGTCAAAACGGAGCCAACAAAAAGATTTAATATTGTTAGATGCCCTAGGTCGAAGCTGTTACTACTTTTTGCATCGCCAACCATAATGTCCAGTCTGAACAGTTTGACTTTGCTGTGAACCTCTAAATAATAGGTTTGCTCTTGGTAAGGGGCTAGGGAAAGGTTAAAGGCAGGAGATAGCGTCCATAAGAGCCTTTGTTGTAAAGGTATATCTGCACCACTAAGTAGGCTTATCCATTTAGTTTGAAGAGAGTCTTGAAACTGCTGTTCAAAGTGCAAATTAACTATACTAGGGAAGGCTTGCTTAAGGTAAATGCTAGGGTTAATGGTTTTTTGGGTTGGGTTAATGAGGGTTAATGCAAACCAGTGGCTTGCGTCTTTTGTTGGCAGAGTAAACTCTTTCACTATAACTTCACCAGACATTAGCGCAGCCTTGGCCTCCAATGGTGTCGCCACCTTATCAGTATCGACCCAGTGTAATGTAGACACACTTTGTAATTCAATATTATCGCTTAAAGTAAACTGAGGTATCGCATTAGCCCATGAATGACTGGTTACCAATATTAATAAAAGTGTGACAAGACGCACCCACGATGTATGACTAATATATAAAAAAATATCATTTACGCCTGTTACAAATTACCTATTAAGACTCAGCCTCTGAATCTATATGATATGTTGGTGGTTAAGTAAATCCGAGTGCATTGTTAGTCTTTAAAATAACACACAATTACGATTGCACTGACATACATTATTAGTATTACCACACATTGACCAGCAAAAATAAACACAAAGACATTTAATATAAGAATTAGTTACCGTCAATTTTAATAGTTCCAATCGTTTCAGAAGAACTAGTTAGCCGGTGCACAGCATGTTTGGGTGTTTATAAAAGACAATGATGTCGATTTCCACCTCAATAAATCAGGCCAGACACAGACCTTCTCATAGCCCATAACGTCATAACCACTGACGTCAAAACTATGAGTCAGTGGTTATGCTCTGCTCATCAAATATCCAGTAATGGTGCACAAACTATCATTGCCTTTTTACCCCTGTTGTCAAGTAAATGTGCAACCCCCGCAGAATTCTTTGCCTTTTGCATATAAATCAACATTATGATTACTCAAAAAAAAAGACCTACGTCACCTGTTGCTGTATCCTAACCCCATAAAATTTTTATTTAAGTTAGGAATTTAGTAGTTATGTCTTTGATGGTGATAAAAGCGTTTCGTGACTTATTCAAATATGAAATTTCTTGCGACGATAAGGAAATCCAGCGTGTTAATGAGCATTTGCAACAGTTTATGGGACAACTACACGAACTATCTCATGCCACTGAATCCTTACCTTGGCTGTATGCTGATAATTGGGCGACAGTTGGTGACTATGGTAGGAATACCCACACTAAACCGATAAAAAATATCGACGTGCTGGTGTGTATGGGCTGGAAGAGTAAGGCGTTGCAATACAATACTGACACTTACGCCGTATATGCGGGTGATGAATCGGGTAGATTTGTGCACATGCGTGATGATAAAAACCAATTAGATCCACATTTAATTAGCCGACGTTTTGCAGAGCAGTTGGAAACCTTTAATAATGCTAAAGGCGTAGCAGTTGCTGCTAACGGCGGAGTTACATTCCGTGAAAAAGGTTATTTGTGGGTTTATAACGTTAGGCCTGCATTTTTTCTAAAGGAAGAAGACACTGAAGAAGTTTTTTATTTGGTGCCCAATGGTAAAAATAATTGGAAACCTATATTTCCATTGCAACAGGCTGCGCGCTTGGATCTGGTAAACCAGGCCCATGGTGGTTTCATGATTGATTTAATACGATATATGAAACACTGGAATCGTGAGCAAATCATTCCCAAAATACCGGCGCCGTTATTAGAAGCCATTGTATTTAAATATTGTGAAAACAAAGTTAAAAAACTGACTGAGTTTGCAGATTTAGATATTGCTGGCGCACTGCAAGCGATACGCCACGGAATTCTAGAGGAGTGTGTCGACCCTATCGGTGCTCGTGGCGATCTCAACTCAATGGTTATGAGCGCCAGACAAAAAGTATCGTCTCAAGCATTTTCAGACCAATTAAAGGCTCAGAGTGCTAGACTTTTTGAGCAAAATGGTGATTATGCCCGGTCTATAGATAAATGGAGTGAAGTGTTTGGCTATGAGTTTAAAAAGCACGCCCTAAAGTACTGAGTTTTATTAAAAAATATTGGTCTCGAGCACTGCTGTTTAAATAATTTGAAAAACCTACCAAGGTAAAATTAGGTATAGCACTACATTATCGTTAATGTTACGATCGTAACGTGTAATTTTTATTTTATTAATCTTACGGCGTCAATCGCTATATAACTTTAGCACGCTTTTATTTGAGATTCATAGTATCAGGGATGTTGTATGACTAGAATTGAACGATTGGTCAGTTTCTTCGAGCACCAGTGACTCGTATTATTAATCTGGTTTTTTATTGGTTTTTTCGTTTTTCCTATGGTGTTAAGTATAGGTTTAGATGTAATAAACCTTAATGACTATATGCTTGCGCTACTAAGTTTTGAAATAAATTTACTTTACTTCTCAATTTGCTTTCTACCTTATTTGTTATACCAAGCGTACAGAATTTTTAAACGTAACAGTAAAAAAGTATCTGCTACCCTTGCCCACTCGCCTGACATCGCCCATAAAAACTAATAGTTAACATAACTAACTGATTGGATTAGCGACTAACTGTCTTAATCTGTAGTAATTGAGGCCACAGATAATAGCTGCAGAAAAGCTAGTTGCATAAAGAAATCCACTAATTTCTGCGTAGGCTGGAACAAGTGCAGCACAAAAACCACCTGCGGCAAAGGCCAACCATGCCAAAGAGCTATTTAATACCTTAGAATGTGTCATGTTTATTTCTCTAGAACCAATATCTGATATAAGCTTAGTATTTGTTTCTATATTTATCGGCTTAGTCATCTGAAACTTTAGAAAAAATTTCAATATTTAGAGACCTTTGCACGAAACTTAAATGCTTCATGTTTTTTTTCGATCTCTAGAATAAGAATGGCTCAAAAATAAGTATCTGCACGGTTTTTTTTGAAAAAATTATTAAAGACCCCTTTATGGCATCAAAGGACTGTTGATACGACAGTATAGTTGTGTCTAAAAATGGGAACAGGCCTATAGGTTGGCCCATAACGCATTAATTAGGTGAAAAAGGTGCGATTTTTGACAAAAAATACAGGTAACAGACATCTAGGCTGAAGCGCCTCAATCGTGCAAAGGTCTCATTCACACATAAGCATTTAATAAAAAATAACCCTGAGTAGAGAGATCAGAAACGTCGATATAAATCTAACCTTTTAGACCTATTGAACCCGTAATCCAAAAGCGTCACCAGAGGTGGTGATACCAAAAAATAGCTATTACTTAGCGAACAGCTGGCCTAAGTCTGCAAAGGCCTTAAATTCTAGTGCGTTACCACTGGGGTCGCTAAAAAACAGGGTAGACTGCTCCCCAGCCTCACCTTTGAAGCGAGTATAGGGTTCAATAATAAACTCAACCTTACCTTTTAGTCTTTGAGCTAAAACATGCCAGTCCTCTAGGGTGAGCACTACCCCAAAATGGGGCACCGGAACACCCTGCCCATCTACACCATTTAGATGAACAGGCACCTTACCTTGCAAACCTAGGTGTGGATTGAGGTGGGTCACTAGCTGATGGCCATAAAGATTCCAATCGATCCATTCTTCGCAACAGCGACCCTCATTTAAACCGAGCAATTGACCATAAAAAGCTCTGGATTCAGCAATATCTCTTACAGGTATAGCAAGGTGAAATGGGCGTAATGGTGAATCAATCATGGTTTTTCCATTGAGTGAATTAAGCGTTTAAAGGGTTACCCTATTAACCAATCACTGCTAGCAAACGAGCTTTAGTGTGTGCGTCGGCAAAGGACGACTCCATGGCCATGCGAGAGATGTTGCGCAGTTGCTCTAAATCCAAACCAAAATCTTCGGCGCCCGATTGATATTCCGAGCCTACTGTAGTTTCAAAAAACGGGGGATCATCAGAGTTAAGGCTAATATTAATGCCCGCTGCTAATATTTTATTGAGCGGATGACTAGCAAGATTTGGATACACTGACAAAGCGACATTACTTCCAGGGCACACTTCCAGAGCAATGCTACGCTTGGTTAGCTCTACCATAAGGGCTGGATCTTCAACACTACGTACACCATGGCCAATACGAGTCACAGGTAGGTTATCAATAGCGTCCCATACACTTTCTGGGCCTAACACTTCGCCAGCGTGAGTAGTGCAGGCCAAACCTGCTGCAGCTGCAATATTAAAAGCAGGTGCAAAGGCGGCTTGAGTAAACATAGACTCATTACCACCCATACCAAAACCAACAATGTAAGGATGTGGATTATCAGCGACCTGCTGTGCTACCACAACAGCTTGTTCTGGGCCCAAATGACGTACGCAGGAGACGATTAGACGCCCGATAATACCAAAGTCACGCTCAGCATCGTTAATACCTTGTACGCAGCCAGACAACATGTCATCGTAGCTCATGCCAACAGCGGCAGCATGATCTGGAGAAATAAAAGTTTCGGCATAAATAGTACCTTGTGCCGCACATTGCTCCATGTAAGTGTACATAATATCGCGGTAATCTTGCGCTTTACGCAGACAGAAGCTAGCTTCGTCATAAGCTTGTAAAAAACCAACAAAGTCATCCCATGCAAACAGGTCATTACTGGTAAATAAACCATCTTTGAGGCTAATGTTATTACGCGCTGCAATAGTGCGCACTAGCTCTGGCTGTATACAACCCTCTAGGTGGCTATGAAGCTCTACCTTGGGCAGTTTTTGAATTTGACTTGCTAATGATTCAGTCATGAAATACTCGTTCTATTTTAATAAGAAATTAAGTTAACTTACAGACAGTACCATGTTCCAGAGGCACAAGGCCCAAATGATGGGCCACGGTTTGCCCCATATCGGCAAAGGTTGCTCTCTCGCCAAGGTTGTAAGCTTGTACCGGGGCGCCACAGTAATGACCATAAAAAACCACTGGCACATGTTCCCGAGTGTGGTGGGAACCCGGCCAGGTAGGATCACAGCCATGGTCTGCGCTTAGTAATACTAAATCTTGCGGCTCTAGTTTGGCTTCTATTTCTGGTAATCTAGCATCAAATTCTTCTAGGGCGTTAGCATAACCAGCAACGTTACGACGATGACCATATTTACTATCAAAGTCCACTAGATTGACAAATATCAATCCTTCTTTGACCTTAATCATCTGATCTAACATCTGATCTACTAGCCCCATGTTATCAGCAGCTTTAACCGTATAACTAACACCCTTATGAGCAAATATGTCGCCAATTTTCCCTACCGATACCACTGTGCCCTGCTGATCTTGAATATGATCTAATAAGGTTGGGCCTAGCGGTGGAGTAGTTAAATCTTTGCGATTAGCTGTACGTTCAAAATCTGCACCAGAGGTACCTTTAAAAGGCCGTGCAATGACTCGGGTAACATTGAGCGGGTCTACAAGCTTTTTGGCAACTTCACACAAAGCATATAACCTTTCTAGACCAAAAGATTGTTCATGAGCCGCAATTTGAAAAACTGAGTCGGCAGAAGTGTAACAAATTGGGTAGCCAGTACGTAGGTGTTCTTCACCGAATTCAACTAACACATCTGTGCCAGAGGCATGCTTATTGGCTAAAGTCCCTTCGATGTTGCCTTGGGCCAATAAATCTTGCATCAGTTGCGCGGGGAAGCAGTTTTCTTGTTGTGGAAAAGTGCCCCATTCAAACGGCACTGGTAGGCCACATATTTCCCAATGACCACTGGGCGTGTCTTTACCACTACTCACTTCTACAGCGTGTCCATAGGCACCTTGCACGTTAACATGAGTGCCAAGAGGCAAGCTACTTTTACGGCTACCAACGGCTGCTGCCCCCAATCCCCAACGTAATAGATTGGGAATTTTAAGTGGGCCATTGCGCTGAGCATTGTTGGCTAATCCTGCCTCACAGGCTTCCACAATATGACCGAAGGTATCAGAATTTTGGTCACCATACTTAGCCGCATCAGCACTTGCACCGAGGCCCAATGAATCTAAAATAATAATAATAGCTCTGTTCATGGTGTTGCCTTATGGTTATGTATATGTCGTTTAGTCACCCATACTTAGGGCACAAATACTGGTATTAATGGGTAATCGCTAAGCTTGGTATATTTCTTTAACTAAAGCATGACGCTTGGGTTTTCCAGGGGTAATTTGAATTAAAATAGGAATCTGCTGATTAACTAAACCTAGCTGCTCATCGTTACGAACGTGCGCCACGGCCAAAGGCTGGCCCTGTTCTACATAGTCACCAAGTTGAACCATAGCACTTAGCCCTACTGCATAGTCAATTGGATCGTCCGCTTTGCTTCGCCCTGCTTTTAGGCTAACTAATGCCATACCAATACCACGTACATCCATCGCGCTCACATAGCCAGCTTGGGGCGCAGCAATGGCTTTAACTACAGGTGCTTGAGGCAAATAATGCTGTGGCTTTTCAAGTAAATCTGCAGGGCCTCCTAGGCCTGTTACCATATCTGCAAACACCTGCGCAGCTTGGCCTTGGTTTAGCGCTGCCATAGCTTTAATCCTTGCCACATCTAAATTGTCTGCTGCGCCACAGATGTCTAACATATGAGCAGCTAGCTCAATAGTAATGTCCATTAAACGTGGGTCTGCTTGGGCTGGATTAACTAAAAAATCGATGCACTCAACCATCTCTACAGCATTACCCACAGTGCGGCCTAACACCTGGTTCATATCGGTGATTAGACATCGTGTAGGCACCCCTGCTCCAGTTGCTACTTGCGAAATACTCTGACTTAACTCTTGTGCAATGCTCATTTTTGCAGCAAAAGCACCGTTACCCGTTTTAACATCCATTACTAAAGCGTCTAGGCCAGCTGCCAGTTTTTTAGACAAAATAGATGCCGTAATTAAATCGATAGACTCTACTGTGGCGGTAACGTCGCGGGTGGCATAAAGACGTTGGTCTGCTGGTGCTAGCTCAGCTGTTTGGCCAATAATGGCACAGCCTACTCGCTTTACTAATGATTTAAATAAGGCTTCGTCTGGATAAGCGTTATAACCTGGAATACTGTCAAATTTATCTAAGGTACCACCTGTGTGACCTAAGCCACGGCCAGAAATCATCGGCACGTAAGCACCACATGCAGCGACAATAGACCCCAACATGAGGCTAACCTTGTCACCTACACCACCAGTGGAGTGTTTATCGACTACGGGGCCATCTAGATCCTGTTGTTGCCAGTTTAATACTTTTCCAGAGTACATCATTTGCTGCGTTAAGGTGATGCGTTCTGCCATAGTCATACCCCGTTGAAACACCGCCATAGCAAAAGCACCCAACTGAGCATCACTCAACTGTCCAGTGGTAATACCTTGCACCATAAAGGTGATTTCGGCATCATTAAGCACTAAACCGTCACGTTTTTTACGAATCAATTCCTGTGGTAAAAACGTTATCGTCATGCCGGCACCTCATAGCTAGCCAAAAAAGCACTTAATAAACGCTCAACATCATCAGTTGCCATCTTGGCATATTCCATAGTTTGCTCATGGCTTAACGGAGTAGGGCTCATGCCCGCAGCATAATTGGTGACAATAGATAAAGCGCATAAAGGCAAACCTTGGTGACGCGCTAAAATCACTTCTGGCACTGTTGACATACCTACGGCTTGAGCACCCAGTACCTTAAGTGCACGAATTTCTGCTGGCGTTTCAAAATGAGGGCCACACATCCACGCGTAAACACCTTCGTGTAACGCCATATTATTGGCCGTAGCAGCAATGCGCATGGCGTCGTTCATCCCATGATGGTATGCCTGAGTCATGTCTACAAACCGTTGGTTGCCTTGGGCACCAAACAAAGGCGAGACGCCAGTCATGTTTATGTGGTCGGTGATCAACATAACACTTCCTGGGCCCGCATCGGTTACCATGCTACCTGCAGCATTAGTTAAAATAAGCGCTTCACAGCCCAAGGCTTTAAAGGTTTGAATAGCAACCGCCATTACATCAGCCTGGCCATGCTCATAATAATGAGCGCGGCCTTGTAATACAGCTATTCGAGTGCCACTAACATGGCCCAGTACTAATCGACCAGCGTGCCCACCCACTCCAGCTTGAGGAAAACCTGGCAAGTCATCAAAACTAATACTAGCTATGGCATTCACTTGATCTGCAAAAGTACCTAAGCCAGAGCCCAACACCATGCCCACTTGTGGCACAAAACCACTGGCCGCTTTTTTAATAACAGCTAAACAGTCATTTACCTGACTCATGATAAAAACTCCGGCCCAAATGCGTGGGGCAATAATTCTGCAAGAACAAAGCGCTTTTGTACGCCCACTGGTGAACACAAAATCACCGGGGTATTGTTGTCAGAAAACTCACGAATACGCTGTCGACAGCCCCCACAAGGCGTAGCACCTTGATCATCTTGACTCATAATATAGATTTTTTGGATTCGCTGATGACCAGCCATCACCATAGCCGCAATGGCCGCCATTTCTGCACAATTACCTTCTGGGTAACTAGCATTTTCAACATTACAGCCAGCAAAGGTTTGGCCATCTTCGGTAATCACTAAAGCACCCACGGGGTAAATAGAATAAGGTGCATAGGCCTTAGCCATGGCCAGCTTCACAGCGCTTATATAATCAGCTTCATTAGTTAAATCAGACACATCTAACATAGTCATCGTTCCTTCAAATAGGCCTTACCCGAGGCTTTAGGGGGTATGGCCCGGCCAATAAAGCCTGCTAACAAAATAACGGTCAATAAGTATGGTGCTGCCTCAATAAACTGCACTGGAATTTCACCAATACCAGGAATAACAACGCCTTGAAGACGCACGGCAAGCGCATCTAGGAAACCAAATAACAAACACGCTAACATCACCGTCAGTGGTCGCCATTTGCCGAATATAAGTGCAGCTAAAGCAATATAGCCCTGCCCTGCCGTCATATCTCTAGTGAACTGGGCATTGTGAGCAGTACTGATATAAGCCCCTGCAATACCACACAATACGCCACCCACAAGTAGCGCTTTATAACGTAGTTTGATCACGGATAATCCAGCGGTATCTACCGCCTTGGGGTTTTCACCCACTGCCCGCAGACGTAAACCAAATCGAGTGCGAAAAACCACCCACCAAACCATGGGCACAACACCAAAGGCTAGGTATACCAAAATATTATGGCCACTGATTAATTCTTTGTAGATAGGGCCCAGCACAGGAATAAATGCTAACTGCTGTGCGTACGGCAAAGTAATAGAAAGAAACCGCGATTCGTTATTTAAAGCGGGTGTCAAACCACCTTGGTGGAACCAGGCTAAGCCTAAAATTATGGTTAATCCACCCACCAATATGTTGATGGCAACACCACTCACAATTTGATCACCACGATGAGTAATAGTGGCGAAACCGTGCAACATTGCAAAACCACAAGACACGATAATGGCCACACCTAATCCAGCCCATGGTGAACCCACAACGGCAGCAACACTAGCTGCAGCAAATGCAGATGCCAGCATTTTTCCTTCTAAACCAATATCCACCACACCAGAGCGCTCTGCAAACAAACCTGCTATTGCAGCTAAAACAAGAGGTGCCGAAACTCGCAAGGTAGCGTCTAAAGTTAGCAATAAAGTTAAAAACACATCACTCATGCGGCAGCTCCTACTAACACTTCTTGCTTATTAACCGGAGCTAGGCTGCGAATTAACCAAGGCCTGTACATGTATTCTAAAGCGCCACAAAACAAAATGACTAAGCCTTGCATTACCACCACAATATCACGAGAAATACCGCTCATTTCGAAAGCAAGCTCAGCACCACCTTGGTATAAGGTACCAAATAATAAGGCAGCTACAATAATGCCAACTGGGTGGTTACGGCCCATCAACGCCACAGCAATACCACCAAAGCCATAACCTAGATGAAAGTCCATAATCAATCTGTGCTGATAACCCACTAACTCATTGACGCTAACTAAGCCTGCCAGAGCGCCCGAAATACACATGGCTACAATAATAATGCGTTTAGGTTTAATACCACCATAGACAGCAGCTGTGCCGTTTTTTCCAGTAGCCCGGATGGCGTAGCCCCAGCGAGTTTGCCATAAGAAAAACCATACTAATATCGCACAAAGCAAAGCCAACAGCACCGACAAATTGAGTGGCGAAGCCTCTATACTGTAACCAAAACCTGCAGCCACATCATGCACAAAAGGCATCCAAGCATTAGTAGGAAACAGTTCACTTTGGGGGGTCATTTGTCCAACTTCACGTAACACGTGCACCATGAGGTACACCATTAACGAGGCCGCCAGAAAATTAAACATGATGGTGGTAATGACAATATGGCTACCACGATAGGCCTGTAAATAGGCCGGAATCAAAGCCCATAAGCCACCAAATAACAAAGCACCAATAATGCTTGCAGGAATGAATACCCAAGCCCCAAGGGTGGGGTCTAAAAAGAGGATAACTAAACCAGCACCCAAACCACCTACATAGGCTTGACCTTCGCCACCAATATTAAACAAGCCAGCATGAAACGCCACTGCCACAGCTAAGCCAGTAAAGATAAAGTTGGTGGTATAATAAATAGTATAACCAATGCCCTCCTCATAGCCAAAGGCCCCATAAAGGAGCACTTGAGCCGCTTCAATAGGGTTCACATCGATTAGCCAAAACACGACAGCCGTTGCTGCAAAAGCAGTTAGTATATTAAGCAGTGGCAATAGCAGACGGTTTATCCAAGTAATTCGAGTATCGCGGTTCATAGTTTATTTTCCTGACTAGCAACCTGACTAGAAACCTGATTGGATTCTTGTTTAGAAAACGCTTGCTGATCATCCATGGTTTGTAATGGGTCTATTGGGTCTAAGGCGTTCGCCATCATCATTCCCAAGGTTCGCTCATCAGCATCCGCAGTATTAATCCGGCCGCTTATTTCACCGTCGCACAAAACAATAATACGGTCACTCACTGACATAATTTCATCTAGTTCTACCGACACCAGTAATACAGCCTTGCCTGCATCGCGCATATCAATAATTCGCTGATGAATAAACTCAATGGCACC
>MDSY01147073.1_pt1 | contig 13535 bp, 11 predicted proteins | sample 811131 | NCBI WGS metagenome assembly MDSY01 (sample SAMN05326643, study PRJNA326480) | marine metagenome | isolation source: seawater | place: Atlantic Ocean: South West | collected 2010
AAAATCGCCAAAATTTTCTTCGCTTAACTACCGTTGGTAGTTAAGCGCGGTCCCGGCGGACCGCCGAGGGGGAGACAAGTTGGTTTCCGCCATCTAAGCTCTAGACCTGACCTCAGAACCACTCGAACCTTCAACCTAAGTACGATAGTAACATTGTATCAAATGTGTCTGCCTCAGAGAGCCGTGTCATAATAATATATATACACGTATGCGTACGAAAGCGGTGAAGAGCACATTTTTTGGTGTTCTCTAAGTTATCGAATCTACATGCACAGCACGGCGATGAACTCTTCACGAGTCACCGATCCGTGCGAATCACTAGCCAATTTGAATTTCAGTCTCGTCTTCCGTACTCAGATACAAACTCGTTCACAGCCTCCTTCAACCCCTTCAATTCGAGATGCAGCTTACGATACTCGTGAGCCTGTTTCCGGAAGCCCGCCTTGCGATTCTCAAACTCTTTGCTCAGCCGCTCAAATATTGCCGGCCGCTCCTCTGAATTGGCCCGTTGGTACTGAGAATTGAGCTCCTCGAAGAATTTGGTCTGCGAGGCAAGGTCCTTATCAAGTTGCTGATACGTGCGGTATTTGCTCTCGAATGTTTTCTTCATCTTGTCATATTCCCCCTTGGAGCGCACCACCGGCGCCTCATCCTCACCCCGATCAGCTGGGCTCGTTGCATCGTTGCCATTGTCTGGGCCTTGCTTCCCATTGGCTGTCCCAGGAGGCGCGCTTTCAGGAGGCGCGCTTTCGCCTCGCTTCGCGATCAGTGCGTGTAGCGTACTCCGTTGTTTTTGGCTGTAATGCGCCCACTCCGGGCGTGCCTCGCCCAGCAGACTCGGCATCAAGTGGTAGCGCTCGTGATCCTTGAGACGGGCCGCCTGCTCGAGCACTTTTTTCACCACCTTTGGGTCTCGCGCAGTCGAGTCACATGAACCCGCACGCATCTCCTTGATCAAGCCTTGCAGCGTACTCGGACCGAGGGCGAGCAAGTGCACACACCTGTGCATACAATGACACACAGGCAACTCAGTCGAAGCGACTCGGTCGATAAGGCCACTCAGTCAAAAAGGCGACTCAGCCGAGGCGACTCAATTGATGCACAATTCTGTGGAATCGATTCATTCGTGGGCGCGGCCTCTGGGGCAGGGACGCACCATTCGCGGGCGAGCAGCTCGGGGTCAACGCGTGAGCTCCCAGAGCCAGATGCAGTGTAGTTTCCTTCAGAAGAAGCCCCGGCGCCGGCTGCCGCGCCAGCGCCGTTGCTCCTCGGAGTCTTCCGGGCGAGCGTTGCCTGCCCCGTGGGTTCGCGCGAGGTGGGAGCAGTGACTGCAGCCCCATTCCTCGCCTTTTGCTTCTTCTCGGCAGGCCTCGATGGCGCGCTCCGCCCGGCCTGGCCCTCCACCGCAATGCGGTGGCTGCCCTCCTTGTCGGCTTGCGCCTTGTGATGCCGCTCTTTGATTTGCTTGCGCACCTGCAATGTCGACGAGGCGTTGCGCGAGTCAAGAGTGGGAAGGACGAGCAGGTTGGGGAGGGGAGTGGATGGGAGCGCGGATCTATGGGTGCCAGGGGCCTTGTCAGCCAGGCGGACGCACCGAGGAGCCGGCACCACCTAGCGTCTGTGCTACATGAAAGCGATCATCAACGTCGCCAAGACAGACGAGTGGCTCAGTGCCCCCGGCGGTGGGCGGGACCTCGACGATGCTGCAGTCGCCATCGGCGGTGGCCATGCTAGTGCAGACGTGATGGCAATCTCCGATCTGCAGCGATGTCGAGCCGTCGCTGAAAGTGACACTCATCTCAGGCGACGGCTGTGCCTTCAGCTGCTCCAAGACGGCATTCGGAAGCTTGAGAAGCGCAATGTATCTGGCGTCGCCCGTGAAGCTAATCTCCGGCATCGGGCGCCCTTCCAAAACGCCACCACTAAGCCTCTGCTCCCGATGCCCGTGCGGCGGCTCCGACCGAGGCTTTCGGCGGCGGAGGAAGCGGGAGGAAGAAGTTTGGGGGGTTCTAAAAAAAATCAGCATCCGAAAAGTCTCTCTCGCGGCGTCGCGCGGACTGCGTGGCCATGTTGCGCAGCTCGTCGGCCCGACTGGTCTCAGCGGCGACGCGTCGGCCACATGCACTGTGCCGCGCGCTGAGCACGCAAGCCGAGGTGCAAAAGGTGCGCAACATCGGCATCTCTGCACACATTGATTCTGGCAAGACGACGCTCACCGAGCGCATACTCTTCTACACTGGTCGGATCAATGCCATCCACGAGGTTCGGGGCAAGGATGGCGTGGGCGCCAAGATGGACAGCATGGAGCTCGAACGCGAGAAGGGCATCACCATCCAGTCCGCCGCCACCTACTGCGCGTGGAACGATCATGAGGTGAACATCATCGATACGCCCGGACACGTCGACTTCACCATCGAAGTGGAGCGCGCGCTGCGCGTGCTGGACGGAGCGATCCTCGTGCTCTGTGGAGTTGCTGGGGTACAGTCCCAGTCGATCACCGTGGACAGACAGATGCGGTAAAGCTCCGCCCCTCCGCCGCTCCGCCACTTGAAGCTCGCTGTTCCCCGATTTAGCCATTTCCCCAACGTTGCTATTCCCCGAAAACTGATTCGCGCACTCTGCCGCTTGAGCGTGCAGAGCCGCCCAGGCTCACTGAGACCTCACGACGCAGCCCTCTCTCCAGCCGCCCTCACTCAAGCCGCCCTCTCAGAGACTACAATCTCCTTGCACAGGCGATACAACGTGCCACGCATCGCTTTTGTCAACAAACTCGATCGCGAGGGAGCGAACCCCGAGGCGGTGACTGAGCAGCTGCGGAGCAAGCTCAAGCTGAACGCTGCAATGATCCAAGTCCCCATCGGTCTGAGCGCCGAGCATGTGGGAGTCTGCGATCTAGTCGAGCTCCGGGCGACCACCTTCGAGGGTCCGAACGGCGATCAGCCCACGCCTGGACCGATCCCCGCCGAGCTCGAGGCGCAGGTCCAAGCCAAACGTGCCGAAATGCTCGAGAGGCTCGCCGACTGCGACGAAGAGATTGCCGAGTATTACATCAACGAGGAGGAGCCGCCGCTCGAGGTGCTGCGCGCGGCCATCCGCCGGCAGACGATCGCCAACACCTTCACGCCGGTCATGATGGGCAGCTCCTTCAAGAACAAGGGCGTTCAAACCCTCCTCGACGGGGTGGTGCACTACCTGCCGAACCCCAGGGAGGTGAGTAACGTGGGCCTCGACCTGAAAAATGACGAGGCGCAGGTCGATCTCAGCGGGAAGGCAGAGGACCCCTTTGTCGGTCTAGCCTTCAAGCTGGAGGAGGGCCGCTTCGGACAGCTCACCTATATGCGAATCTACCAGGGCTCGCTCGCGCGCGGTCAAAGCATTATCTCGATGGTTGACAAGAAGAAGGTGCGCGTACCCAAGCTGGTGCGGATGAACTCGAACGATATGGAGGACGTGGAGGTGGGGCAGGCTGGCGACATTGTCGCCATGTTCGGTGTGGACTGCGCCTCTGGCACCACTTTCACCGATGGACAGAGACACATCTCGATGACCTCGATGTTTGTGCCGGACCCCGTCATCTCTCTCTCTCTCACGCCGAAGAATCGCAATCACCCCAATTTTACCAAGGCCATTGGTCGCTTCACCAAAGAGGACCCCACGTTCAGGGTGCATACTGACGATGAGTCCAACGAGTGCATCATCTCCGGGATGGGTGAGCTGCACCTCGAGGTCTATGTGGAGCGGCTCAAGCGCGAGTATAACTGCGAGTGCACCACTGGCCAGCCGAAGGTTGCCTTCCGTGAGACGCCCTCCACCAAGAGCAAGTTTGTGTACACGCACAAGAAGCAGAGTGGCGGCTCGGGGCAGTTTGGTCGTATCGAGGGCTTCATTGAGCCGATTGACGAAGAGCTCGGCAGCGGCACCTTCGAGTTTGAGAACCGCATGATCGGCAATAGCATCCCACCCGATTTCCTTCCGGCGATAGAGAAGGGCTTCCGCGAAGGGATCGAGCGCGGCGCCTTCTCGGGCTATCCCATCTTGGGCGTGCGGGTGGTCGTCGAGGATGGGCTCGCGCATGCCGTCGACTCGAATGAGATGTCATTCAAGCTCGCCGCCAAGGGTGCCTTGAGGGAGGCGATGAAATCGTCCAAACCGGTCGTGCTCGAGCCGATCATGTCCACAGAGGTCATCGTGCCATCAGAGTACCAGGGTGCCGCTGTCGCTCTCGTCTCTCAGCGCAAAGGTGTTGTGAGTGGCATGGAGGGCACCGACTTTGTCAGTGTCCAGGCGGACATGCCGCTTGATAATATGTTCGGATTCTCGTCAGAACTGCGCGGTGCAACTCAAGGCAAGGGCGAGTATTCCATGGAGTACCGCACGCATCTCCCTTGCATGAAGGACAAGCAAGAGGAGATTGTCAAAAAGTGGGCAGAATCCGCCAAGGGCAAAAAGAGCAATAGCGACGACGATGAGTGATGCCTCACTTGAGGGGGGCCATCGACGCGAGCGGGGGATCAACGGTCTATTTCGTAACTGTTACACGTAGTATTATATTGACGTATTCAGATTATTAAACGATTATCATTATCATTAGGAACCCTATATTTATATTAAATTAAATAAGATTAAGATTTAGATTAACATTAACATTATTGAGGATATGACGATCAGTGAACAGCGTCAATGACAGCGAGAGCGATTTCGATTTGCTATTCGTGTTTATGCGCGCGTTAAAAATAAAGATAGGCGCCTATATCGTATACGTATATATTCTTATTCGTAATGAATTGGACATTCAAATTGAAATTCATATCGTGATATTCGATATCTATATTACGTATATATACCTATACATATTTTTTATATTAATAATATAATAAATATATATATTATTATTATTACTATTATATTAGCAATAATAAATTCAAATTGACAACCTGTCTGTATCTCCCAAAATATGGCTAGGTAACGCTAGATTCTATCAATCTATTCTAGGTGACCTCGCGACAGGCGTGGTTATTCTGAGCTCTAGAATAACGATTCTGTGCAGCGCAATTCTTAATGGGTGATCAGGGCGTGGTCAAGAGGCCTGGCTGCATTGTTGTTGCTTGAATGCGCCGATGGCGGACCGAGCAAATCCAGATCACGAAACCGTCCATGGCGAAAGCTCAATCGAATCCGCTGAAGGTAATCGGAGAGCTCTCGAGCGTGCGCAGGTTGACGAGTACGCAAGTATGTTCACGCGCAAAGTCGGGAACCATGATCACACGCGCCGTCTGCCCATCATCTCCCTTGACTTCGACGGAATCATATTTTGGCTGATTTCCCGCGAAGTAGACGCGCGGGCATTCGTTCATGATGAACGGATCCGCTGTAACAAAAGGATAGAAGCCGAGCGTATCAGGCGCAGTTGGTGCAACGTGCTGGAAACGCAGCGTCTGCGCGAGCGTCTCGAGGCGGTCTTCTCCTGGCAGATACTTCTGCATGTCGTCGAGCGGCTGGCCTGAGGTGCCCAAGAAGGAGACACCGGCAATATCACAAGCGTGTGGATTCGTGCAGAGGCCGAGGGTCGAGAGCCGCGTCGCTTGCGGCAGCATGCATTTGTGGAACGGCTGCTGCGGCATCAAGAAGTTGCACGGATCTTTCGCGCCGGGCATGACGTCGATAGGCATGGCTGCTGCCACGGTGGTGAGGAAGACATCGAGCGCGTGAAGCCTGTCGGCGAGCTCGCGCTGATCCTCTGCCGCCTTCTTCCGGAGCACGTCGTTGTTCGATCCAGAGCCCTTAGCCGCAGCAGACACATCATACATCACGTTGCCAGCGATAATGAGCCGCACGATTGACGCCTGCGTTTTGTGGTCACGGTCACCTCCCAGCTGGCCGGTGAGATACTCGGTGAGGAGCATCACGTGCGTCATGTCCTGCTGCGAATCGCCCAGATTCAGCCCCGAGACAAATGCAACGTAGCGGTCGCCTTCGGCAGGCTGTTCTGTGAGCGGCGGCTGTGGAGGCAGCCCGGGCAGACAGACCCCTTCCACTTGCAGCACGCCGTCGTCATCGAGCGTGCCACGCACTGCGATGATGGCACCAGTGACCAGCACGCCATGCTCCAGCGCCTCGCCAGCGATCATCACGCGTCCTGATTCATCCTCGAGAGAAAGCGAATCCTTGGCGCCGCAGTACTTGTCCACTGCGTTATCGTTGGCTTCCCGTTCGCGCCGCTCGAGCGCGTCGCGCATTTGCTCCTTGAGCACGTTCGGCTTGCCCTCCATCTCCTTGTAGAGCGTTCCGATCACCAGGCAGGTCTCCCCTGGCTCTGCATCCAGTGATTTGACGAGGGGAAGACCGTCGTCCCAACGCCGCCGCGCCGCCTTCTCGCAGAGCGGCCCGAGCTGCGCGAGCCTGGAGAAGTAGAGGTTGGCAAACTGGTTGGTGAAGTCCTCCTGCGTCTTGAGAGCGAACGCGTCACTGCAAGAGTAGGAGCCCTCCGCACGAGCGAGCATCCTCATGAGCACTGCGCTGGCGAATATGAGCCGAAAGGGCGCGAAGTGGGATTGGTATAATAAGTCGAGCTTAAGCTTTAGGGTTCCCAGACTCTACATACAGTGTGCATGTAGCGATTTACTTAAATACACATCTTTGAAAAACCCAGAGCACTTCATCACATGAACTGTGCGATCGAGTCCACATAAAAGTCGGGCTTGATCTCATTCTCTTTACTCAAGAGCTTGTCCTGAGTCGTCACACCGCTGAGAGTGAGGCAGCTGAGCAAACCATTGTTCTGGCCGAAGAGGATGTCGGTGTCCAGGCGGTCTCCAACCATGCAGATGCGGTCACGGCTGATGCCGTACTTGTCCACCATGTAGTCAATCATCAGCGGGCTCGGCTTGCCGACCAGCGTCGGCTCGCGTCCCGTGCACCCCTTGATGGCGCCGGTCATCGCTCCGTTGCCCGCCCATTCCTGTGCGTCGGTCAGGTGGGTGACGGCATCGAGGTTGGTGGCAATAAATTCACAGCCCGGGTTCTCGTTGATGCACAGCTGCGCATACTGGATCTTGTGGTAGTTGATCTCACGGTCGAAGCCGACGATGACAGCACCGACGTCCTTATCATACGGCAGCGCATACCCAGATTTGAGCTCAATCTTCTTACCTGCATCGGATCCGCCGCCGATCCACGGGACGCCGACGAGATCGAGCTCCTCCTCGATGCCCACCTCGCCGATAATGTACACCTTCTTGCCCGTCTCCTTGAACTTTGTCTGCTCGAGGTAGGCAGCCGCAGCAAACGACGATGAGAAAATCTCCTCAGCCTCGACCTCGAGGCCGAGGCTGGTGAACTTGCCGAGGTAGCCCTTGCGGCTCTTGGTGGAGTTGTTGGTGACGAAGAAGATCTTCTTGCCAGCCTTACGCAGCATCTCGAGCACCGCGGGAACCTTGTCGATCAGGCTGTCGCCCTTCCAGATCACGCCATCGCAGTCAAAGATGAACACGTCAACCTTGTCGAGGAGGTCTGCGGGCACCTCGAGCTTGGTGCACAGGCCAGCGGACTGTGGAGGCAAGCGCGGTGGTGGGCAGCTAGTAAGAGACAGAGGCGCCCCAAGCTTGCGCACACACTGGCGAGCTGTGGGGCTCTTGCTTGGTTTCTAAAAGAGGACTCTTGCTTGGTACCACGTAGCACACGCCTGCATTGAGAGGCCCGTCTGGCCACCACGCATTGTTTGGAGGCCGGCCGCGCGCGAGGAGGCGGCGGCAGTGGTAGACGACATGCGCGGCAGTCCCTGCAGCTGGAAGGCGGCAGCTCCGGAGCACGCGCAGACGCGGAGCAGCTTGGTGAATGCCGTGCGCATACTCGATCCTGCTCCCTTCTCCGGTGGTCGGCGAAAACTTCTCTGGACTTTAGCCCCCGACCTCGTAAAAAGTCATCATGGTGCGCCATACGCCGCGATGCCTGCCCCGGCCCCCACCCGCTCGCCCGACCGCCGCCGCGTCTTGCCACAGACGAGCGTCGTCAACGAGCCGCTTGATCTCGTCCGCCTCTCCCTCGACGAGCAGATCCTCGTCAAGCTGCGCGGCGATCGCGACATCCGCGGCCGCCTCCATGTGCGCGCCTCTGTCTCCCCTCTTGCGCACTGTTTCCCTCCCGATCGGGCGATTCCGGGAGCCCTCTCGCGCCCACACTCCTCCAGCGATCCCATTCTCCACCTCGCGTCGCCCATCCTCCACGCCTACAGGCCTATGACCAGCACCTGAACATGGTGCTTGGCGACGTGGAGGAGACTGTGACGACAGTCGAAATGGACGAGGAGACCATGGAGGAGATTATTAAAACGTCCAAGCGGCAGATCGACATGCTCTTCGTGCGTGGGGATGGCGTGATCCTCATCTCACCTCCCCTCAGAACCTCGTAAACCGCTCCCAACCTCTGACAAGGTATCACGGTGCGGCTTGGCTTGGCGCCTCGCCGTCTGCTGGTGCCTCGAGGCGAAGCGGCAGCGCTCCCACGGCTCAGCTGTGAGACTCTGAGATTCGCTAGCGACGGGGGTGGCAATCTCACCCTTTGACGAGGTTGCTCGCTTGTAGTATTGCCATGAACCAATGCATGTGTTGTTCTTGAGTGCGCATGTTGCATGCCTACTGTCTAGTCCAAATAGAGGGAGTCACAGTCGAACGGCTGCGCAGTGGCACGGCACCACACCAGACAGGTTTATTTATCATTGGTGCTTGCTGGCGCTGCTGATTCTGACATGTGCGATATAGTTAGATCTGTACTTACCACTTAGAGTTGCCAGAGCTGCTATTTTACAGTGTGAGTGTCCAGTGTACGTATAATAATAATATATAGTCATACTCATAGTTGAAGTACAAGTATTGGTAGTGCATCTGCATGCATACAACTCATTTGCTACACAATGGCAACGGCATGGGCTCTGCGTTGGCCCAGCCGTTGAATAGAGCCTGCTGTTCGGCACTGAGTTCCGGTGCGTGCGAGATCGTGTCGACCGGCTTCTCCTTTGTGAAGCTCGACGAGAAGTTTTGGGCGTCCATGAGTGAATTTGTTGAGGGCATGAAGGGTGGTCGAATCCTCTTGGCAAGCACGTCGTCCCAGCGAGTGCACTGGAAGAAGGGGTGCAGCCGAATCGCTCTGCCGCCCTCACTGCCAAGCCGATGGTCCGGCTCGCTCTCTAAGAGACCCTGAATCAGCGATTTGCACGCCGGTCTCATCTGAGGGAACTCTGGCGCTGCACGGGTCACCTTGCCGTAGACTTCCCGAATCGACTCGCCCCAAAATGGTGGGATCCCGCAGATCATCTCAAAGAGGACGCAGCCAAGTGACCACCAGTCCACCTCCATGCCGTACGTTTGCCGCGCCCATATCTCCGGTGCGAGATAGACCGGAGTGCCACAAAAGGTGTCTGCCGTCTGCCCCTCTTTGCTCAGCCCAAAGTCTGCCAGCTTGACATGGCCATCGCCACCCAATAGCACGTTCTCTGGCTTGAGATCGCGATAGATGAGCCCTAGCCCGTGCAGGTGCTCGATCGCGAGGAAGAGCTCCATCGCATAGAACCTCGCGCTCGGCTCGCTCAGCCTCTTCTCCTTGGTTCGGCTCAGCAGGCCATAGAGGTCGCCGCCGTTGCAAAAGTCGAGCAATAGGTAGAGCTTCGCAGGCGTGTGGAAAGCGCCGCGCAGCCCCAGCACGAAGGGGTGCTGGTGCTGGCTGAGCATGGCGAGCACATTGCGCTCCGCGATCGTGTGCTGAAGGTCCTTGGCGTCGCCGCGAGCAAAGACGTTCTCCTTCTTGAGTACCTTCATTGCGAGGATGTCTCCGTTGCTCCTGTTGCGCACCTGCATCACCTTGCCATACGTGCCTCGCCCGATGACCCGCATGAGCTCAAAGTCGGCGACGCTCGTTGCACTCGAGCTGGCCACTTTTGAGGATGACCCAGGCAAGGCTGAAGACCCCGCCGCGTTGGCGCGGATGGCATTGACCCATCTGCACCTGCCCTCCTCATCGGCAGCACATATTACAAAGAGCTTCTTGCTGGCAGGCAAGATCCGGAATGCGAAGGGTTTGCCGTCGGCATCGTCAGAGGCAATCGTACGGCACTTTGCCCTCACGAGCGCGATGCACCCCTTGAGCTCGAGCATGGCAGGATCAGCAGCCGGCGGCTCCTTGTCACCGCTCACTCTGTAATATTTGAGCAGAGGTCCGTCGAGGACGAACCAGCGCTTCTTCCAGTTCTTGAGGAGGTGGCCTCGCTTAATGAGCCAACCGCTCATCTTGACCAGCCCTCCTGGCTCGTTGTCCGGCGGCGCCGCGCCCGAGTTGGAGTCTATCATCGATAGGACCATCGGTCGGCAGTTTTTGATGTTTGTAGTTGGCGGGTGCGACTTTATTTACATACCAGAAGGGGCTGGAGTTTGGTATTTTTCTCGCTCAGCCGCGTGAAGCCCGGTGCTGCACACCCCGAAGCTCGTGGTGGGCGTCAGGTGGCTGTGCGCCTCGGCTGGCGAGAGGGAGACGGTGCGAGACGTTTGGGGCTGGCTATGGGTTCCTTCTCGACCGATCCCGACTATGAGGGCGGCGAGTGGATCGACGGCGAGTTCTACGCAACTGGGGTCAAGGATCGGCGCAAGCGGGGACGCATGACCAAAGAACAGGCCATGCTCGGAGTCTTTGGGAGCGACTCGGAGGAGGATGGGCGGCCGCAACACTCGCGTGGTGGTCCCACTCGAGACTCCAAGAAGCCTCTCGCAGACAAGCCGCTCCAATTCGTAGGCGCCTCATCCAGCGCTGGCGTAGGCTCCCAAGCGGCGTCGAGTGGCGCGCCGAGTGGCGCGCCGAGTGGCGCGCCGAGTGGCGGCGCTGGGAGGCCCCCCCCGGCGCCGCCGAAGCGGCCCAGCGCTCCCGCGTCGACCCCGAGCGCACCAGAAGACGCTCCCTCTGGGCCAGTGGAGAAGGTGGACAAAGACTTTGCCTCCTTCGAAACGTTCACAAAGGGCTTCGGAGCAAAGATGCTCGAAAAGATGGGATGGACGCGGGGCGCAGCGCTCGGGAGGGGCGGTCAGGGGATCGTGAATCCACTGGAGCAGAAGCTCCGCCCCAATAGCATGGGTATCGGCTACGGCGGCTTCAAGGAAACCAGCTCCAAGGCCAAGCTCCAGCAGAAGCGCATCTTACACGCCGGAGGCGCCGACCTGGAAGACGACGACGACGACGACGACGACGACAACGATGGCAAGCGGCCGAAGAGGCGCGCAGCACAGGGCCCGGCGCCGCCGCCGCGCGAGAGCACCTCGTGGAAGAAGGGTACGCGTCGCGAGCTCAAGATCAAGCGTGCAACAGACCTCTTCCAGGAGTGGGAAAATGCGCCGAGCCAGCATGGAGAGTCGGCCGGCGCCGCAGTGCTCGACCTTCGCGGACCTCAGGCCAAGGTGCACACGAGTGTGCGCCGGGCGATCGCTGCGAATGCAGAGGAGGCGGCGCCTGTGAGTGAGCACCAGGTGCTCCCGGAGCTGAAACACAATGTGCGTATGCTCGTCGATCTCGCCGAGGTTGAGATGCAGAGACAGCACCGGACGCTTCGGGGAGAGAGAGAGTCGCTGCAGGCGCTCATGCGGATACGGGATTCGCACGCCAGTGGGATCAAGCAGACGACCGAGCGGCTCTCGGCACTCAAGGCGGCGCGCGCCGCCATCGAGAGGTGCACCAGCACCGTCCCACGGGGGAGTGCTTCTGCCGCCGCGACCAAGAGCGTCTCATCCTCTGAGCTCGAGCAATGGGCCGACCGATGGGAAGAGCTATGCCGGACTCATCCAGCGGAGTGGCGTCAGTGGAAGCTCTACGAGGCAGCCGTCTCCTCGGCGATGCCGCACATGCGCCGCTATTTCCAGGGGTGGCGGCCGCTTGAGGACCCCTCGCACGCCACCGCCGTCTTCGCGCGGTGGCGATTGACGCTCTGCGGCGGCAGCCAAGGAGCGGCGCCGCTCGCCGCGGCGCGAGACGCTTACGGCGCGCTCGTCTACAGCACGGCGCTGCCTCCTCTGCGCTCTGCGCTCACCAACGAGTGGGCGAGTGCGAACGCGGCCCCGGCGACCGCGCTGCTGCGCGCCTGGCGCCCACTCCTCCCAGATGTACTTTATCAAGAGCTCATCCAAGCACAGGTGCTCCCGAGGCTCACCTCCGAGCTCTCGGGGTGGGTGCCGCGGCTCGAGAGGCCTCCGCACCCGTGGCTCCTGCCGTGGCAGGAGCTGCTGCCGGCGCCGGGGCTCGCGGCGCTCTTCCCACAGCTCCGCCACAAGCTCGCCGCTGCGCTCGGCGAATGGAGCGATGGCGACGAGGCGTCTGGGCGCGCGAGCATCGCGCTACTTTCTCCTTGGCGCGAGGTGTTCGACGCGCAGAGCTGGAGCGGCCTGCTGGTACGCGTCGTCTTGCCCAAGCTCGAGGGTGTGCTGCGGCGGCTCGTGGTCAACCCCGCGGCGCAGGAGCTTGCGCCCATGCTCTGCGTGCTCGCCTGGTCAGAGCTCCTTCGCACCGATCAGCTCGCCAAGCTCTTACTGCAAGCCTTCTTCCCGCAGTGGCTCCAGACACTCCAGCTATGGCTCTCTCAGAATCCCGACTTTTCAGAAGTCTCTCGATGGTACCTTGGGTGGAAAGGGCTCATCCAGGAGCGCGCGCCCTTGCTCGTGCACCATGACGGCGTCCGCGAACGCCTCAGCACCGCCCTCGACCTCGTCAACTCGGCACTCGGCGCAGCGGACTCGGCGTTGCCGCCGCCATCAGGCGCCATTGAAGATGAGGAGCCGCCGCCGCCGCCGCCGCCAGAGGAGGAGGAGGAGGAGACGCAAGATGAGCCGGAGCATGCGCTCAAATCGGCGCCACAAGCAGAGTCACGCTGGCAGAAGGATCAAGACGACGAGCCCAGCTTGCGAGAGACACTCGAGCGTCTCGCAAGCATGCACGATCTCATCATGATGCCTGCGGGAACACGCCACGAGGGCAAGCAGGTCTTCCGCTTCGGTAACGTGCCCGTCTTTTTCGATCCGGATAAGGCCGTCGTGTATGCCAGGCTTGGGTCAGCTGGATTCAAACCGTGCACCCTCACTCAGCTGGTCTCCTCTGCCACGGATCATACCGCAGCCAAATAAATGTACACTGTACACAAATCAATTGTCTTAGTCATAGTCTTTAATAGTTCATAGCTGCGGCATTTTTACTAGTGGTGGCGCAGCTCGGCACCATATAGTACTCTGGAAGAAGCCGTACTTATCTTCCACCTCCCCTCCCCTTCCCCTGACTAGTGTGTATCCCTGGGACTACCCGCGCCTGCTGTATGCGTCGGCATTTATCGTAGGCAGGTTCTTGTGTGACTATTCGCTATATATTATATTGATATTTTTAAGGACAATATTCTGAGGTACACCCTGTACCTACAGCTCGCAGGCCATTAATTCGTTTGTCCGTCTGTGGCCTTTCATCTCCGTCTGTGGCCTTTCGTCTTAACCCCCCTCCCGTCTTAGGTCCTTCCACTTCTTTCG
>MDSY01126731.1_pt1 | contig 13524 bp, 5 predicted proteins | sample 811131 | NCBI WGS metagenome assembly MDSY01 (sample SAMN05326643, study PRJNA326480) | marine metagenome | isolation source: seawater | place: Atlantic Ocean: South West | collected 2010
CCCCACCCCCCCCCCGGGACCCCCATGCCTTGGACTCGGAGGAGTCGTCGGCGTCTTGCGCCTGTCGCATCTCGTCGCGCAGTTTCCTCTGCTTCCTCTTGGCCCTTCGCTTGAGCCGCTTATTCTGCCTCTTCTCCCTTTGAGAGACGAGAGGGAAGGCCACCTCCGCTGGGGGCTCATCGGCGACCATCGCCTTCTCGGTGAGCTTCATCTCGCCACACGCGAGCACTTTGCGCATGTCGCTGCCGTCGGTCACCTACAGGAAAATAATGGGCGTGTGGCACACATGGGGAAAGCGCTGGGAGTGTTGCCAAATGCGAGTACGTTGGGCGTGGGTGAGACTCGCCTGGAGCCAGCAACCGGCCTTTTTGGAGTAGCAAAAGGCTGCCGTCTGTTTTGGTTTGAGGCCTTTTAGGAGATGGCCAAACTCATCGAAGATAGCCTCGAAGAGCTCGGCTCTGCTCTCGCCCCCCTTGAGCTCGACGGGCTTCTTCTGGGTCATCTGCCTCGTCTCCACGGTGATCTTGACAGACCGCGCCGACCGGCTGGGGCCGCGCGGCGACAGGGTGGGGTCCGTTGGGCGTACCTTGCCGTAGGCGCCGCCGGAGGGACCTGTGAGCCGCGAGAGCAAGCTCTGGAGATCGGCAGCGAAGAAGAGGAAGATGAAGAGGCCGATGGCCGCTGCGATGAGCACGATGACGAAGAGAGAGATGTCGCCAATCGCCCGCTTGCCGATGTCTATCGGCGGCGGCGGCGATGCGTGCCTGAAAGACGGAAAGACGGAAAGACGGAACGGATCCGGTGATGGATGAGAAGAATCGGGTGTGGCATATGGGAAGAATGGCATATGGGAAGAATGGCATATGGGCAGAATGGGGTGAGAGACTTGCCTCATCTTTGCAAAAGAAAGGAGTGGCGACGCTGGCGGCAAGTTGTCCATCTCCCACACGGCCGGGGGGGCCGATGCTCTCATCTCAGACGATGACGATAACCTCACACTCAGCGGTGAGGATGCTGATGTTTCGCTTCCCGCCTGATCCCCTGTTTCGTCACTCTCCCTCCAGTCGAAGCGGCTGTCGACGGTGCCAGAGGCGAGCCCGAACGTGTAGTACACCTCAGCGTACGATTCGAAGAGAAGGCATTCATTCGAGCGCTTGTCGAAGGAGAACTTTGCACAGCTCGCCGCACGCTCGCACGCATCGCAGCACGCCTGCTGGCTCGCGACTGGCGGAGCATCCGGAAGCGGTCTGGCGAGGCCGAGCGCTCCGCCCGCGTACCCGACGCCCATCTGGAAGTGGCATCTCGCGTGATGGGTCGACTGGCGGGAGATCCGGATCGTTCCCGCCGTTGTCGACGGGTTCGGCAGCTTGAGCAGATCAGTGGACGGCACGTGCGGCAGGAGGACACACGTCTTGGAGGCCGGCTCGTACACAAACTCTGTGCAGTCGGCCTCGAGCCCACAGAGGCTACAGCAGTGGCGGGCGGAGTCGGCGGGGAGGTCGGTCGACCTCGAGAGATCTACACTCGCACCAACCCTCGCAGAGAAGTCGGTCTCGTCAAAGAGGTCGCACTCGACATGCGTCTCAGAGCCAAAGCTCGTCAGGTGCGCCGGCAGCGGTGCGGGCGGCGGCTTGGGCGGCATGGGTGGCGGGAGTGGCGCGGGCGGAGGCGACGGGGCTGAGAGGATCGAGAAGTGCTTCGAGACCGTATGGGGCGGAGAGGGCGGGCCCATGGTGAAGGTGCCGTCAAAGGCATACACGCGAGACGATGCCATCTCTTCACCCTCCATCGTCGAGATCGAGTGGAAGAGGTCGCGGCAGAGGACGCAGCTGCCGGCCCTCATGATGTCTGAGTAGAGGACCATCATCTGGCAGTGCGCTGTCCGCGCGCACGCCAACTCGCAATCGCCGAGCTCGTTCGACTTCTTGCACATGCCCGTGCCAAGGTTGTCGTAGCATCCCGTACCCAGCCGCGATTCGCCGACGCACACCTTGTTGGTGGTGAGCAAGGGCGGCGGCGGGTCGCAGTACAAGTGTGTTGCGCCGCACGCGGCACAACTGTCCTTGCTCGTGTGGCAGAAATTGTCCGGGGAGCTCCACACGCTGCACGCATCGCAAGTGGTCGACGAGCTGTCAAAGCAGCAGCGGCCTGGCAGCTTCTCCCAGAGGTAGCTGTCGGGGTCTTCCGTCTCCTCAGTCTTGAGCTGATTCTCGACCGAAATCAGCGAACGACCACGAGGCAGCCCCATGACCATTCGAAGCGACAGAAGCGCCAGCTGGCCCGCCAGGGCTGGCCACATGAGTGTGTGCCACACAGCGCCGGGCAATAGCAAAAGTACAAAGACGGCGGGCTTTCTAATAATTGTTTCGAGGTACCTCTACAGACTTTCTGCGCCACCGTTTCATTTCCCAAAGAAGGCCGAGCCAGCGGCCGTCCGCATGACGCATCAGACGGCTTGGCGAAATGGCGAAGACCATCTTCAGCTGAGGCTGGACGGAGTGGACCTTCCCAAGGAGCGCGGCGACGGCATGCAGCGCTGCCGCGGCGCTGCCTTGCGCGATGGCGACCTCGGAGCATTGCGCATCGATGGGAGCGAGGCAGCTCCCGACAGGCCTGTGGGTAACTTTGGTCAGAAGCCCGGCTGGCGCGATGGCGATACGACCCCGCTTAGCCTGAGCGGTGACCAGCTCGAGCGAGAACGCCATCTTGCCGGCAGACGCTTCCATGGCACAGCCCTGCTACCGTCCGACACACAGCCCTTTTCGTTCGATGGCTCGACAGTCGACATGGAAGCAGGCGGAGGAAGAGCACAGAGCAGGCGGCAGCAGTTGTCACCATCCAAACTGGATGGTACCTCGAGCTCGAGCCACGCACATCCCTTTGCATGGGAAGACTCCGACCTGCCACAGCACCCTGATGAGCTCCGGACTCGTAACGGACGTTGGCGCGAAGGAGATACGATGGGCTTCAAGATCGACGGAGCGCCGACGTCATCGAAGCCGCCGATGGACCCTAGATCAAAGTTCAGTCAACTTGCACGCGAGTACCGCATGGGCGATCACCTCAGCGTGGGCATTGATGGCTCGCACAAACCCCCGGGACCTCCGCCGTCGTCGAGCCCAAAGTGGAGGTTAGGCGATAAGTCTCCGAATTGGCCTCCGGTGCCCTTACGCCAACTGAGGCATGAGCAGCGGTCAGAGCTTGGGGATACAGCTGACTTCCGCAAAGTGGGCACTGACGTGACCGATGATCCGGCGTTCAGAATCAGGGTTCCGGAGGGGCCCAAGATTGTCCCCCCGGAGATGAGCTCTATGGACTCGCAAGGGCTCCATCAGGGGGGGCATCTTGGCGCGGGGCACTTTGCGAGGGTGGGCGTTGATCCGGATGCCTTCTTCCGCAAATGCAAGGGCCTCAATGCTGAGCAGAGTAGCAGCGTGCCATCAGCATCACCATGCTTTGCGAGGCGCAATGGCATAGGCATTAGGAGTGTTGAAGGAAACTCAATGTATGGTTGCAAGTAGAAGTAGTTTAAGTTTACGTGTGTATGCGCTGCACCGATGACAGACTTATGAGTTGCGCCTGGCTCGTACGTGGGTTATGCACGTTAATATGAAATACGAACAATAATAATAATAATAATTAAAGATACATATATATCTAATAACTAATCGCAGTAATATATAATTATAATCGATTATTATTTTAATGTTAATGTAAATGTATGAATATTAATATACATACAATACATATATATTGAATGTTCATATTCATATTCCGAATATCATTATCGCATATTCATATATTGAATCATATTCGAATTAGATATGCCAGAGTGATATTTATATTATATTGTGATTCTCATATAGATATATTCTGATGGAACTTTTGACTGCTAACTTGAACTTCTATACTCCACAAGCACAACTTCAACTTGAACTATCATACTGAAAAGCCACGGCTCACTTAATGGCTCACCGCCGAGCGGCCTCCCCTTGTGTCCGGTTATTATGAGTTAGTCTGGTTCCGCGCTCTGTCCGCGTCGAACTGGTCGACAGACCAGTCGACTCGCGTGTACCTGAGCGCGTAATCCTCGGTGACCGAGGGCCAGTATGCATCCTTGTACGCGGTCTGCGGCTCGAGCACATCCTTGTGATTCTCAAAAGTACGCCCCCCCTCAAGGCCTTCGCTTCCGGGATCAGCAAAGGCGGCGAGAGCCTCCTCGCCCCATTCTGAGAGAATGGAATCGAAGCTCGACCAGTCGACGCGGTCCTCCTCACAGAGGTCTCCACTGATGCAGTTGCGTGCGAGTGGGCACGTGACTGGATCATCTGGATCCCTGCACTTGGTACCGAGGTCGTCGAGGACGAGGTCGGGATGGTCGATCTGCTTGCTCCAGTCCCACGTTGTCCACACGGGCGTGTGGTCGATACACGACTGCCCGATCAGCAGGATGTTGTCTTCGTTGTAATAGTGGCTCGTCGAGCTGAACACGTCCGGCCTTGCACAGTATCGAAGGCCGCCGAACATGGTGGCGCCGATGATGTCCGTATTGGGTGGGACGATACCCCGTAGACGCTTCTCGACCGACCCGCGGCGGGTGCCTCGGAAGAAGGAGCATGCCGACCTCGATTCGGAGTCCTGGTAGATGGAGCGGCCGATGGCCTCTCCGCAGTAGTTGCAGATGCGCTGTGAGTACATGTCCTCGCCGCGCTGGCAAGCGGCCATCACGGTGGCCCGGTCGCACATCTTGGCGTTCGTCTCGGGCCGGAGGCTTCCGTCGACGCCGTGAGCGATGCATTTGGTGCACGTGGTGGCGGCGAAGCCGGCCTGCGGCCTGCCGACGAGTCCGGACATGTCGCGGCCGCTCGTCCCAAGAGTGCTCGCTCTACGCATGTGGCCGGCGATGCCGCATTCGACTACGGTGAGCCCCTCCTGCACACACACCTCCGGTAGCCCATCCTTCTCGCTCACCTCACCACATGTGAAGAGCCGCTCACGCATGTCGAGGCACTCGGCGCGGTCGTTGAAGCCCACACACGTCTCGTCGTCTAGGATCATCTGCGAGCAGTCGTCGCCAGAGTACCAGACGTGGCACTGGCACGTTCCGTTCTGATCGCGGCCGCTGATCGGCAGTGCTGTCGAGTTGAGGCAGCTGCCGCGCAGGTCGGCGCAATAGTGCGTCGCGTTGCAGCGTGGGCCGTAGAGAGTCTCGAGTTCCTCGCGGACCCTGCTCCACACATCAGTCTGCAGCGTGACGCGCCCGATGAGATTACGCTGCGCCAGCGGCACCTCCTGCCAACCGGGGTCTTCTGCTGATTGCAGCCGACGCCGGCGACCCCCCCCTAGCACCCCCCTCTCCTGAGCTCTCTCCCCGTCTCGCTGACTGAGTGTCTCGAGCTGGGCGTCGTCATCGGCATCAGCAGGCTCCTCCTCGCCGTGCTCGGCGTCACGTTGCGCGGCGGCACGTGCGGCCGCGAGCGCCAGCCGACGCATCTGCCCCCTCGTCCTGCGCGCGAATGCGAGCAGCGCCGCCGAACGCGGCACGCCGTCGAGTAGCGCCGCACGTAGCGTCGCGTCGCCGGCTGACTTGCCCCAGTCGAGATGGATGTGCGCAGCGTCTGCTGAGGGGTCGCGCGCCGAGAGCGGCACGTAGCTCCCTTCCAAGGGCTGCCCCAGCCGCCCAGCGGCGCGCGAGGCCAACGCACGTGCGCCGGCCTCAGATGGCGCGCCGAGCCGACGTCTCCCTGCGCCATACCCGGCATCGGCTGCCGAGTCCCCATCGCCGCTGTTCGGCGAGGTGGGATCGAAGGCACCGTCGAGGGCTCCTCCGAATACGCCTGCGAGCGCGCTCCCAAAGACCTCTGCGAGCGCGCTCCCAAAGACCTCTCCTCCAATCTCTTCTCCAAAGTGGGGCTGAACGAGATTCTGAACGAGATTCTGAACGAGATTCGCGTAGGCGTCCGAGTCGTTCCTTAAAATACAGAATGTCTCATTGAATGACTCATTGGCCCGATTCGAGAGAGCGTCGGCGGACGGTGCGAGGGCTTCAGCGGTGCAGTTGCGTGAGGCACACGACGCCGACACGCTCTGTGCGAGCGCCGCGGCGGAGCCCGCGCACGCCGACGTGGGCGGCTGTGCAATGAGCTCGCCTGCGCATCCGATCCCGCACGCCGCGAGCAGCTCGCTCTGGCAGTGCGTGCACGCGACGCAGCAGTCGAAGGGGTCGAGTGGCGGTGGTGGTGGGTTCGGCGTTGCCCATCCCGACCACTCCTGACTCGGCGCCTCCTCCACCTTTGCAAATGTCTCCAAAACGTGCTCGTAGCATCGCGACCACGAATCGAATCTGGGCCGGCCGGGGCTCTCCCTACCGTGGACCCTATCTGCTGGTGGGGGGACAACATAGTCAGGGCACATGGTGGCCTCGCGCGTGCGCAGATACCCTCCGCAGTTATCGCTCGAGATCGGATCGAAATAGCTCGGCACCTCATCCAACGGCGCGGCGCGAGGGTTGACCCGCTGTGGAGGCCAAGGGTACCAAGTGGTCACCTCGGCCTGTTGGACGACATCATAGCTGGTATAATATCTGAGGAGGTTGTACTGTCGGTTCTCGTTCGAAGATTCCATGTGCGAGATATTGATCACCACGCCCGTGTCCAGCGGGTTGTTGGTCGCCTCGTCACGCGCCCAGCAAGTCGCAGAGGCCGAGCACCAGAGGCACTGCGTGTAGAGGAGACATACAGAGCACGAGTCGTACCGGGAGCAGTTTGTGGCGGACACGTAGACGACGCCGCCGAAACGGCCGGCGCTCCCCTCCGCCTCGGCGCTGTTGAAGTAGCTGAACTTGCCCTCCACGCCAAAGTGCACCGAGTAGGCTTTCTGCCAGTTGAGGTTGAGCGGTCCAGAATCGAACGTCTCGTTGCCGTACTCTGCACTCGTCACTGCGACTGTCTCGTACGTGTCGAGGATCCACCTGACGGTGGCGCCCTGCGGGACGAGGATCTCCGAGGGCTCGTAGAATGTCGACGCCACGCGCACCTCAACCTCATACTTGACGAAGCCCGTCACGCCTCCCTCCACTGCATATGATGACGGCTTCGTGTAATCCGCCGATGGCGGCACGAGACCGCCGCTGTAGTCAATGTAGTAATCGTCGGGGAGGCGGATGATGCGGTCGGTGATCCCAGACGTCATCACCCCTTCGCGCTCCGCATCCAACTTGATCTCGAGGTCGTACTCATTGGCCTTACGCGTGTCGAAGATGTCGACAAAATCCCTCTGCCCCAAGACGCATCCGGTGTCATTGCTCGGACAGAGTGAGCGGTCTGCCGGGTAGTCGTAGGAAAGGGAAGGACCAGCGAGCACTTCGCCACCGTCACCACCTTCCGTCGAGGCCGTCTCCTGCGCTGTCGAGAGAGCCACCAACCCGTAGCACAGCAGCAGCGCAAGCCGCACGGAGCGCGTCAATAACGATCGGGTGGGCACGGGTGAGAGGCGGCGGGGGCCTAAAGAGTGAGGGCCCTCGCCGCAGCTCCGTCTCGCCACCCGCGCGCACATCGCAAACGGTTCACGCCAAGGCGGGAGGAGACGTGGGCATCGCAGAGCCTGCCCAAAAATGGCGTCCACACACCCAAACGCTGTCCAAATACACAGTGAACAGCGCCTTTAAAGAGGTCAAGGAATTCGGGCCGAGCATTTTCCTCGGAAAGGTGAAAACATGCTGTGGCTAGCGACACTGGTCGCCGGCGCGCTGCTGGGTCCGGCGCCCCGGTCGGGGGTGGTGGCGGGATGGGTTGCTCCCGAACCGTTCCTCGCCGCCGCAGCGCCCAGCCGCACGGGCCTCCTCCGCGCCTACGACGGCAAGCAGAAGCGCAAGCCGTCGCCTGCGCCTGCGCCACCACCGCCTCCCGCGCCCAAAGGTGGGGGCGGTCGCGTGACGACCGACCGGTTGATATCAGTGCGGAAGCAGATCGCCCTCGCCAACGCCTTCAAAGCCAAGAACACCAGGCCTAGCTCCCCCAAGACGAAGACCTCCTTCCGCCGCCGGAAGACTTCTGAGTCGGACGCAGAGAGGGCAGCAGCGGCTGCAGCTGCCGATCTGGGGATGGAGAGCAACTACACAAACATGGGTGGTCTACCTCTGCTTCTGGTCGATGGCTACAATGTCATCGGACAATGGGCGCGACTCAAGAAGAGAAGAGATAAAAACGACATGGACGGTGCTCGACAGCTCTTATTGGACGAGCTCGTAGAGTATAACTCACCTAAGCAATACGACATGGTATGCGTGTTCGACGCGATCCAGAACACGGAGGCGGTGGTGGAGGCGCACTTTGGCGTCGCAGTCGTCTACGCTCCCAACGCCGACCACTACATCGAGGCCGAGCTCCGCCGTCTCGGCGAAGACGGCGGCGGCCGGACCGTGATCACTGCGACCGGCGACCGCGCGATTCAGACTGCGGCGATGACGAATGGGGCGCAGGTCTTGAGCGCGAAGTGGCTGGGGAATGAGCTCAAGAGCTCGCGTGCCGCCTCCGGCCTCCTCGTCGACGAGGTCAACAAGGTCGAGTTCAGGCGCGCCGGTGGCGTCGACACGCTGTGGGATAGCCTCGACGTGAACACGCAGCAGATGTTGAGCGACAACTTCTTCAAGGACCCGATGGCGGGGTTGACGCGACGGGAGCGCGAGGCGATGGAGAGAGCAAAGGAGGCCACCGATGTCAAGGCCAAATTCAGGGCGCTCAACAGCCCACACCTCGGAGGGCGCAGAAAGCCGACGCCGAAACGGAAACCGCCGCCGCCGCCGCCTGGCGGTCCTCCTATTCCTGAGCGCGTCGATGGCGGCGAGGAGGCGAGGAGGGCGGGGGCCTTGTCTCGTGAGCCCTCGAGGAGTCGAGAGACGTCAAGTGCCGGGCGGAGTGATGACGGCGCAAACGCCGCCATGTAGATTCTCGCTTGTCGGTCCTCAACGACCACGTCACCGTGTATGTACATAATGCATTCGTGATCTCGTAGTTTATGTAGATGGCTACTCGCTGATCAGTCCGAGCAGGGCCCTCTTGGTGCTGGATGCGTAGAGTCAAGTCAAGTCGTATCGTGTGTATGTATGTCTATCTCTTTGTCAATGTCGAATGTGCAAAGTCGTCAGCATCTATTGATCTTCACTGATTGGTTATAGATACTCGCACCTCTAGGCGCGAAAAGTCTAGAATTAGAATCGTCGTAGTAGTCGTATAGTCCTAGCCTGAAGTCTGCAGTCTGATACTGACAGAATTTGGAAAATGAAAAGTCTTTGTAATAATCACGTACTGAGAGGAATGACTCAGAGGCTGAATGACAAAGCACAAACAAAGAGAAAGTAAACGAGCTGAAAATAAGCAATTCGAGTCGTACTCAAGAAGAAGGAACGCGCAATCGTCTCCAACGCTTGGCCTGTTCCTGATGGTGTCCACACATGCACATGCTCATGCCCGCGACCTTTTCTCACCCTTCCGATTGGGGTCCCATACCCCTTGTGCGCTCATCCCCTGCTCCGACTTGAGATATTCCAAGATGAGATTGCGTATCGTGTTGTTAGGGATGAGCTGTTTCGATGTGAGCATCTCTCCTGTGATAGGTGACGAGTCATGCGTCTCAAACCAGCGCGTGACGACCGCCCTCTCGTACGTATGCCCATCGCCGGCGCAGAGGACTGGATCGCTCATCAGCGTATTCGAGAGTGGGCATAAGAGCTCGCGAGAGAGGTTGTGCGACTTTGGGCTCTGGAGATCGTATGGGGTCTGGAGATCGTAGTTGACCCCAGAGAAGTTGGGAGGCATCGCGTCGGCGTGCGGCGACCCATCGATATCGAAGGGGAAATCGTCGAGCACAGAGAGCGCCGCCTGCTCTGCGAGAGACGCATCAAGGACCGAATCGTCCAAGTCGGCGCCGAGATCCAAGTCCACCGAAGCCGCTCCCGAGGCTGGAGCCGTTCCCGCGCCACGTGGAACCACCGCACTCGCCGAGGCAAGCCAAGCGTATGGCGAAGCGCCCACATTGATTGGCGCGGGAATCGGCGGCGTCGTGGCGATGCGCGCGGGGGTTGGGGGCGCCGTGGCGATGCGCGCGGCCGTCTCCGCGTGGAGCGACCTCGCGGGCGCGTCCTCTGCACGCTCCTTGCCCCCCACCCCACCCCAAAGCCTAGACCCCCCCAGAATCGCCCTGAGCCCCCCTTCTCCAGCGCGCCGCTCTCTTGCCTCTGCCGCGAGCCGCTGCTGCTCCTTCTTGACCTCGGCCTCGACTGACGCCTTGGCAGCGTTGAGCGCCGCCGCTCTCTGCCTCAACTCCTCTTGACGCCTCGAGAGGAGCGCTTCTTCAACCTTGGCAGTCGCCCCTGTCGCCTGCTTCAATTTGAGCTCCGACTCCATGGCGGAACGCATCCCGGCAAGCTCAGACTCGGCGGCGGTGGCGGCGACGAGCAGTTGCTCTTCGAGAGTGGGCTCACGCGGTGCACCGCAGCCGTACTGTTTGCCCTCAGCCTTCGCCTTGACGCCACCTATGCCGCCACAGATCTCGTTCTCGGGGCGGTTGTTCCAGCCGCACGTGCGGCACTTCCAGTGGGTGATCTCAGCGACTCGTGCTCTCGCAGGGGCCACATCGCGCGTGGGGGCGGGCGTGGGGCGCGGCGTCTGAGTGTGCCACGGCGACGCATCTTGAGAGGGCGCCCCAGCTCGAGGGGAGGGCGTGAGGGACTCCTCAGTGAGGGACGACGCCACAGTTGAGGACGACGCCTCAGCTAGGGACGAATCCTCAGCGAGGGACGAATCCTCAGCGAGGGACGGATCCTCAGCTAGAGACGAATCCTCAGCGAGGGACGGATCCACAGCTAGAGACGAATCGTCAGCTAGAGACGAATCGTCGAGTAGAGACGAATCGTCAATTAGAGACGAATCGTCGGCTGGGGACGAATCGTCAGCCCGGGGCGACGCCTGAGCCGGAGGGTGCGGCGCCTGAGCCGGAGGATGGGCGGGCGCCTCAGCCGGAGGATGGGCGGGCGCCTCAGCAAAGGGCTGCGCCACAGCCGACTCACAGCTCTCACAGCTGATCTCTTCCTGATGGGTCGCCGGCTCATCCGGCTTGCGCACGGCAGTGCCACTGCCACCGCCACCGCCACGGCCACCGCCACCGCCACCGCCACCGCCACCGCCACCGCCAGCCTTGAGTGGGCGCGCGTGCTTCTTTTGTGCTCTCGGCTGCTCGGCGGCCTTGTTGATCCTTGGCTGCTCGGCGCGCTTCAGCTCGCGGCTCTCACCCTTCTGAGCACCCTTGGCAGCTTCAACCGCCCTCTCAGCCGCGGCCCTCTCGGTGGGGGCTCTCTCGGTGGGGGCTCTCTCGGTGGGGGCTCTCTCGGTGGGGGCTCTCTTGGCCTCCATCGCTCCCTTCTGGCGCACTTTGCCAAACTGAGCCCTTGTGGGCCGCCGGCGGCGCCATCTCTGCCATCTCCGCCGGAGCGTCGACACGGCGAGCGCGAGTAGAAGTGTGCCGAGGGCGCCGAGCTTGAGCGAGTGGCGGCGTAATCGCATCCGGAGGCGGGCGGGCCAGAGGCGGAGTGCAGCGAGCGGCACCACCTGCTGCCGATCGGCGGCGAGGAGCGTGAGGTTGACGAGGCTGAGACCGTGCTCAGAGCAGATGGCCTGCAGGCGCACGAGGTCCTCTCCGCGGAGGACGGGCTTGCGCCATCCGAGGAGTGCGAGAGTGGAAGAGTTGGAGCGCTTGGTGGCCGCCTCGGGCCGAGAGTTGCGACCGCTGCGGGTGGCCTCCTCGCTCTTGGCGCGCATCACGTAGAGGCGCGAGGTGTGCCACGCGCGCTCGAGGTGCCGTCGCACCGCCGGCGACCCGTAGTGGCTCGGGCGTACAAAGGTTCGGTGGAGCCCGAGCTCAGGGAGCGCATCGCTCAGCCGGCGTCGCGCGGGCGTCAGCGCGCGCTCGAGCAGCAGGATCCGACCACCCTCGAGCGAGGGCTCGACGAAGAGGTCGACGCACCGCTTGGCGTCCTCTTCATCCTCCTTGTCGCGGGGCTCCTTGTCGCGGGGAATCTTGTCGCGGGGCTCCTTGTCGCGGGGCTCCGTGTCGCGGGGCTCCGTGTCGTGGGGCTCCTCATCCGCCTCATCCGCGTCGCTTTCGCTGAGCCACCCCCGTCGGTTGCTTGTCGCCTCCCTGAGCGCGTCGCCCATGACGGCCGGATCGAGCATCGCATTGAGCCGCCGGAGCACAGAGTGCGGATCGGTGAAGGCTCCATCGGCGCCGTGGCCGCTGAAGCCGGTGAAGGCATCCTGCAACACATTCAGCTGGATCGTAATGTCTGGATTGTCCTCCCAAGAGCTGGTGGGCCCCTGCACATGCTCCCGCCACACGCCGTCGATGGCCTCTAGCATCGTTGCGTTCGAATGGATCTCGAGCCACCCGGAGGGTTTACACGCGTCGCGGCCGATCATCCAGCTCTCTCTCGCGCGGGGCGCATAGAGGAAGAGGCCGCCCACCTCGTGCTTCGCCGTCTTGTGCCCGTTGACAAAGTTGGCGCCGTCACCCGTCTGCTGCAGGTAGACTGGCTTCCCATTGCAGCGGCGCTGGATCCGCACGTACAAGCCGTGCGTGTGCTGCTGCTGCTTGGATCCCGAGATGTAGGCGCACTCGAGGCCGGAGGCACCACAGTGGGGGAGCGCGCGCAGGTCGAGTGATCGCTCCCATATGCTCTGGTTATATTCGACCCACGGGCCCGAGGCGCCCGCCTGGATGTCAACAAAATGCCGGTGACGCGTGGGGAAAATGGGGCGTGACATATGGGGAAAAGGGGGCGTGACATATGGGGAAAATGGGAAGGGGGGGGGGGGGGAGAACCTGGATGTATTCGGCGCGCTCGCCACTCGAGCGCACCTCCGCCCATCCATTCGATCGGCAGGGGTGCGTGCCGATCAGCCACGAGTTGCGTCGCGCGGGCGAGTACAAGAAGGGCGTATGTTTTGAGACTGATGATTTCAAGTCGCCGTACTCTCCACCCATGTTCTTGTGAGCCGACACGTAGACCGGTTTGCCATTGCCGCCGCAGCCGGCGCCGCCGTTGGTATCTTTGAAGTCGGCCTCAATAAAGGTGGCGTCACCACGTGACGCTCCCGTCATCTTGACACATCCACGATTGTGATGACCCCACTTGAGAGGCTCGTACCGCGCGCACGGCGTGAGCTTCACGTTCACGTTCCGATGCCAGCCGGCGCCTTGGGTGAAGTCGAACCAGGCGCCGTCGCTGATGAGCTCGGCTCTCGAAGCGGGCGAGTAGAACTCCATGTGCTTATTCCTCGGCGAGTTATCGCACGGCGAGGCTCCCACATTCCACTGGTTCTCGTGCGATGACGAGTGGAGGTAGTAGCTCTCTCGAGAGCTCTCATCGCCCCCACCTCCTCCCACACGCGAGAGCTGCTTGTAGACGGGCTTCGAGCTGCACGAGCGGTCGGTGAGGACGTACACACCGTGGAGGCGGCGCTGGGGGGGGGG
>MDSY01010727.1_pt1 | contig 13517 bp, 11 predicted proteins | sample 811131 | NCBI WGS metagenome assembly MDSY01 (sample SAMN05326643, study PRJNA326480) | marine metagenome | isolation source: seawater | place: Atlantic Ocean: South West | collected 2010
CGACTTTGGGAGAATACCGATTACTTTCGAAAGGAATTGCAATCCCTCGGATTTGACACCGGGAATTCAGCTACCCCAATTATCCCAGTGATGTGCGGAGATTCAGGCGTGGCAAAAGCGATGACCAAAGCCCTCGGTGAAGAGGGTGTCATGGCAGGTGCAATTGTGTTTCCAATGGTGGCGCGTGACAAAGCTCGAATTCGTACGCAAATGTCTGCAGGACTCAAGCGAGAAGATTTAGATGAAGTTCTACGACTGTTTGAAAAGGTTGGACCAACACTTGGTTTGATCTAATCACTCAGATTCAAGTGCGTTGACAACAGAGAGCAGTTCCACATCGCCATCTGTAATCTCTTCAATAGCATTCGAGTCCTCGAATAAGGGCATATCCAATGCTTCCAGTGGATTGATTCCATCTTCAAGTTGACAAAGTAATCTCCAACGTGGAGCCCATGAGAGGTGAACATACATTGGGCCGGGCAATAACAAAAGAAGCCAGATAATACCTGCTGGGAGAGTGAATATTTCAGTTTGGGAAATGGTCAACAAACCAAATCCAACAAAGGGCATTGGATAGAGTACATACCGAGGCGGAGTCACAGGGAAACGCTTTGAAACACTTACAATAATCAAAGAAAGCATCCCCAATAGAAGGCAAGCCACCATGATAAGAGCGGAATGGAAAATCCAGTTGCTGAACCAACTGGCCGATTCATTACCAAATCTGTAAGGAAGGAGTAAAGCAAGTGAAATCAGCAAGCCGTAAAATGCAGCAATATTCGATGGATGAGAAAGCCAAAGTGGCAATTGTGTGAAACGTCGAGAAAGCGATGTGCCTAACAGTGTCTCACGCTCTTTGGAACCGAGACCGTCAAGGTAACCTTGCCACCGCCGAGAAGATTCCACAAACTGCGGTAGGGGTGCAGCCTTTCAATGTAAAGGCTTGAAATCGGATGTCGAACCCTTATTCTCTACGTAATTTACTCATGATGCCTTCCGGTTCAATTACGATCGATTCTTGCTCTTCCAACCATGAGCGTTCAAGAAGGCCGGAATCCATTCCCTCACGTTCGCGAGCAGACTCAATTGAATCTTCAGACCCATTCACAGCATCACGCAATGCAATGGCTTGGTTAATCAAAATCACATATCTCTTGAGTGCAGAATGGTTTTGTGGCAGATGACTGAAATGGCCGATAACCGCATAGGTGTCATCATCACGAATGAGAAGTGAACCACCCATCAATTCATCGACAGTCAATCGCACTCTACCTTCTCCAACATCGCCCCACAAGCCATCAGAGAATTGAACCATGACAACAGCTTGGCCAAGCTCTAAATCACCCATAAATGGATGATTCAGATTCACCGCTAACGGCACCCTAAGGAGCGGGGACTTTTGGAAAATCAACACACCACCTACACCACCGATGATGATGACAGACAGTGGGAGAAGGATACTGCTTTCAAGTGAGAGGAAAAACAATACAGCACCAATGATAAGTGCTTCAAAAACAGACAGAATTACAAGAAAGCGATACACGAAAGGCCGAGCGATTTCAAGCGAAATAAAGCGCCGCATTTCGACCGACAATTCGCCTCTCTCTTCGGCCATAATTGACCATCGGCTTGTCGTCTTTGAACTTCACGGTGTCGAGTGAAACAAAGCAGATGGTCACCGGCTCACTTCGCTAAGAGGGGAAATACCCATTCTCTGTTCATTCGAGCCGCACCTTTGAAGAACTGTTCCGTAAGCATCACCCCGAAGGGGTGTGCGAAATGGTAGAACTACCGCAAGGAGATGTGACAGAAGTTCGACGAGGCGGACCCGAATCCTTGCGATTACTTTCAACAGATATGGCCCGACTGGGGACCTCTGGATACATCCGTATTGAGCGGCGGCCAAAAGAGCAAATGCCCCGAATCGGACATATTGCATTCTTAGAAGGAAAGCCCATGTTTGCGCTGCATGAAGCCGATGCCATCTCGATGTCGCTGGAAGCCTTACTGGACATTGAAAACGATGCTGCACTTCTTGACGCCCTACTCGCAATCCATGAATTAACCTTACCCGATACGACCCAAATCCTAAGCCTCTATCCTGAGGCCCATTTCCAGATGGAGGAAGTCTCTGAATCAAAGGAAACAGACCACCAATGGTGGTCAAAATCGAATATTCGCACGAGTTCTTGGCAGAGAGATGAACGCTTACCCGAACTTGAAGTAATCATCGAAGCGCCAGAAGCAATTCGACAACGAAGTAAGGCACTCATGCATCGGCATGATGGTCTTGAAACGATGTTGCGACCGGGGGATGCTTACTTCTTTGATTCGAAAAATCCAGCGCCTATGTTTGACCTCGCAGGTCATTTAGCAGTTCACGGGCGTCCGTTATTTGTACTTGCACGACACGATATTGAGGCACTCAATGTCGAGCATAATATTCCAATCGCATCAAGTTCATGGCTATCACAAAACGGTGATGTTCGCTCAACAGATCCGGCACTGGAAACTATTCGTCGGCGAATTGACGCGTTCCTCTGGGAGAATCTACGTGCTGTCGTTGTTCTTGAAGGGATTGAATATCTCGCTAGCCTTCATGGTGATGATAAAGTGGTCAACTTCCTACGAGATATCGTCGATGGTGTCCGTCTTGAAGACCACCTCTTCCTAGCCACTGGCGACTTCAACGCCTTCCCTCTCACGACCAGGGAACATTTGTCGCGCTACATGTCCAATCTGGAGCCATCTGTCCTTGAACATTGGAACTTAGAACCTGACCTCATACTCGATCACCCCCTTTGCGCACCAGCGAGTGAAGAGGAGGGGAAGTGGATTGAACAACAATTGCAGCAAGCTATTTCTGCTTCGGATTCGGAGAACTTCCCCTCACAAACCACCGTCTTTGGAACGATGGAAGGTGGTGTGGAGTCACCTAATCCAGAGGAGATCATCGCTGCCACAGAGACTCTTGAAACCGTTGCCCGAGAGTGGAGTCAGCCGAATCAAAACCCTCCGAATGAGCACGCTCATGAACCAGTCTTAAGCGAACCTCATGCTGAGGAGAATATGTCGGAAACTGTTGAACACTCTTTCAAAGACAATGATGTGCTGACTCATCAAGGAAATGAGAAACAAGTTTCAAACTTCAATGACGAGAGAAGAAATCCGGTAGAAGAAGATGGAGACAACTCGGAGTCATCAGAAATCCAAGAGGTTGCCCCTGTCGAGCATAAGAGTGCACCAACACCTCGCCGAATCAAAGTGTCAGAGAAAAGAATCGAACCTCGACAGGCTCAACGCATACGCCGCAGAAAGAAAAATACTGGTGCAAGAAGAATTGCTCGCAATCAACAAGCCATACAAGCTGCAGCGATACATGCGGTTGATGCAAAAGAGTTGAGTGAAATTCAAAGTAGCCCCTCAATACCGAGAAGCACCTTTGCGGATTCACTCGAAGTTTACGCTCTTCGCCAAGATTTAGCATTGGAAAATATGCGTGCCCTCTCCTCACCTCACGGGGATACATCGCTGAAAAACTCTTCAGTACAACTGAAAGATATTCAGGATATCGATGTGCGAAAAGCCCCTCTTCAAAAAGCCTCAATTGACTCAGTCAGAGGCCGACAACCCGTGAATACAGACACCAACCTCACTCCCCTCAATGCCCGACCTGGTGCTGTTAAGTCCCTCGAATCCAAAGGGGCTAATCGTGAATCTGCATCACGCAAACAATCAGAACCTTCGATAGAAGCCAAACTCAGCATCTGGGAAGTTGAGGACCGTGAAAGGTTGAGAAAAGAACTGGAGAGTGGAAAGAAATGAATGCTCGCCGAGAAAACTTAGCCCTCGCACTGGAATTAGCCAAACAACGGCTCTATGAATCAGGCTCCGGAATAGAGCGAATTTCGACCCCTGTGAAGGACGATAAACCCCGACCAAAATCAAGAATGAACAGATTACTTGGAAAAGATGTTCAAGACCAACGGCCAGGTACACTGTTGCAAAGAACCGGTGTGGTGGAACGTCCAACATTTGATTTAGTAGCTGACAAGGTTTTGGGCAAAGAGAGTAAGCGTAGAGCCCCCGCCATTGATTTACAATCGAATGGAGACTCACTCTCAGATATTGCTGCACGAAGAATACGCTCTTTACGGCAACGAACTTACGCGCAGATCGAAGATGTTTCCGAAGACGATGAAGTTGGATTTCTGGGACTTGAAGAAGATGGCCGCCCAGTTTGGGAGCGTATTCTCGATGAACAACGCGGACGTGTGACTCACGCTTTGTCACCTGATCTCGCACCTGTTGAGAAGACCTCACCATACCATCATGAAGTCATATTACCAATTGAAGGTCAGTGGCCACCACGTTTACGCCCTGATATCAGAATGAGTTTCAAACAGTGGTTCACGACAGAGGAAAACATTCGCGCTACGCAGGCAGCAGAAGCCATCGTTGATTCTCCTGGAGGTCAACTCAACCCAATGCTCTTTATCGGACCTTCAGAAACGGGACGTTCTCACCTCATCCATGCGATTTCCCAAGCCATACTGCGACGTCAGGAAGGTAGTGTGTACCTCCTTTCGGCTACTGATTTTTCAGGCATGACACACTTGCCTGAAGGCTGGCAAGACACGCTCGTAAATGCCCGCTTATTAGCCATTGATGACATCCATGAATGTGCTGATAATGCAGACCTGGCTCACGAGATTGGAACCATGCTGGACTATGCACTGAATATGGGAGTCCACGTAATACTTTCCTCGCAATCCGAACCCCAGGGATGGCCAACATCCCGATTATGGGAACTCACGCGCCATGCAGCAGCAGTGCATTTGGGAGTTCCCAAAGTCGCAAGCATGATCCTCTATGCAAGAAGTTTAGCTCAGAAAAAGGGATTCATATTTGATGACGAACAACTCAAAAGTATCGTTTTGCAAGACGCCATCGGATGGCGAGCAACAAAAGCAAACTTCGATTTAGTGGCAGTTGCCCTTCAATCCGGTCATGAAATTATTGATGGTAACGATGTGAATTCCTTGCTGTCAAACCAATCACTCGATGAGAGTGATGTTGCCCCAGAGATTCGAGAAAATGTAGAGGATATTGCCACTCGATTAATTTCAACCGCTGTCGATACCGTTTACAGTGATACCGTCCATGGTGGAATCGAGTTGTATTCAGAACTTCCTGAAATCGGTGAAGATACCTATCACCCACCGGAACTCGATATCGATTCCATGACGAAACAGGCAGATGCCCGGCACGCTGCTCACCTCAAAGTTGCACTTGAAGACACGGCTCCTGCAGCACCATCGGTTCTTGCATTACATGAACGAGAAGAGCATCTCATCACCCGGAAAGGTCAGATTGAGACACGAGACTACGGGCTTGCTGCCGACCTACTTACTGATTTAGACGTAGCATTTGATTCTCAGATTAATGCCTTTGAAGATGAACTGCGAGAAAGTTCATTGCAACTTGCGGGAATCGAGCACAAGCTAGTCAACCTGTATGAACGCACTCCTGACGCATCAATGGATGAATTAATCTCGATTGCAGATGAATTAAGGTCGATGGAACAAAGTCTCACTGAATTCGACCCAGAACGTGAACCTTGGCCGGAAATGGCACCAGACGAGATATCAAAGAAAACCCGCCGTAAAGTAGGCCGGCGAAAGTCAAATTCTATTGAGAAGTCTTTCGAAAGCCATGATCCAGAAGGAGAATGGAATATCGATGCGCAGAATGTCGATATGTTAGATTTGCTGAATACCGAAGAAGTGACTCGAATGATTCGACTGGGAAGAATGAAACACATCACAAAACTTGTTCCGGGTGAAGAAGAATGAGAGCACCATGGTGGATGAAAGGGGTTGGATTTTCCTGCCAGGAAAGTTGTGGAAGATGTTGCGATGAACCTGGCGGCATCGTCTACCTCTCGGTGATGGATGCAGAAAGAATTGCACAGCATCATGACATGAATGTTGAAGATTGGCTGGAACGAGATTGTCGCCAAACTCTTGATGGACGTTATGTACTGAATAGTCGACCAGTTGATGATGTTTGCATTTATTTAGATGAAAACAAGCAATGCTCCATTTATTCAGTTCGCCCTCAACAATGTGCAGCATTCCCATGGTGGAGTGAAAATTTAGCAACTGAACGTGCTTGGAAAAAGGTCAAGGACGAATGTCCCGGACTTACAGCAGATGATGCGATTCTTATCGATGGTGAAACAATCCGAATCCATGTTTTTGCCGATCGCGAGTCAACCAAAGGATTCCGTTCATGGCCGCCGTGGAACCGAAGATAGAACTCTAAATTATTTGGATTCGGTAGAAATGGACCGTTTTGTATTGATTTTAGAAGAGCCGCCTTTATAGCAAAGAGGTATGTGGAAAGAACCGACGGGGATTCTATGTCCAATAAAGAGGTAATTTTCGAGGTCACTGAGAAGCACCTGAACACAGGTCTTCGCGGCATACCAGTCGGCACCTGTCGCACCTCATTTGTCACTCCTTCTGAGGGTGTTCACTATTGCGGCTATCCAATTGCTGAACTGGCTGCCTTTGAACCCGAAGATATCGTGTATCTCTTATTCAATAAAGAACTACCAAATGCAGAACAAGCAGCTGCAATTCGTCAAGACCTCGCCTCTCGTGCGGCTCTCCCTGGTGACCTTGAATCGGTTCTCAAAACCCTTCCGAAGTTTGGTCATCCAATGGATTGGCTGAGTGTTGGCATTCATACCCTTGGTATGATGGAAACTACCAACAATTGGAAAGATGATGCACTCAATCTCATTGCTCGAATGCCTCGCTTGATGGGACTCATTTTTAGAATTCGAGAAGGTCGTGAAGAAAATATCCCCTCCGATGACACCTCACTTTCAATGGTAGAACGGTTTACTCGATGCTTGGATTTACACGGCGCTGACACTGAAAAAATGAAGCGAATTATCTCGACTTACTTGGTACTCCATATGGACCATGGAGGCGGAAACCTTTCCACCTTCGCTGGAAAAGCCATTGCTTCGAGTAAGGCAACTGTCTATTCCGCAATGGCGGGGGCAATGAATGCCTTATCCGGGCCTCTTCATGGTCGAGCAAACCAATCGTGCTTGGAATTCGTCTTGAAAGTGGGAACCAGTGACCCGGCTGAAGTCGAAGCATTTGTGCGAGCTGAACTAAAAGCCAATCGACCAATCTTTGGATTTGGCCATGCAGTTCTTCGTTCTGAAGACCCTCGTGCGACTGTTCAATTTGAACTGGGCTCTCAAATCTGTCCTGATGATGAGAACTTCAAAATCATCACAACACTGCGAGATGTTGTACCCCGTGTATTGGCAGAGAATCCGAAAATCAGTAATCCAAATGCCAATGTAGACATTGCCAGTGGAGCCCTTTTGCATCACGCCGGTTTGACTGACCCTACCTATTACACGACCTTCTTTGGATGGGCACGAGTTGCTGGAATTGGAGCTCAAATTGTAGATGAAAGAACGGTGTTCCGTAATGGAAAGGGCCTTCCAATTTACCGGCCTAAATACATCGCAGAAGCACAAACTCTTCGACACGTGGAATGATGTTCATTTCATAATAGGTCGAGAAGTTTTACCCGACCCCCGATGACCGATGAGGCGTATTGATTCCCACGGAGGGGAACTACCATCTGCTTGTTGAAGAATCGAGTCTTTCTTTTTCTCCCATTGCCATTTTTTACGCCACATGTCGACAAGTGCACTTCTCCGTTCAGCATCACATTCCTCCCAAGGACTTGTTTCAGCCTTGAGTTCACGAAGAATTTCCAAGTGGTTTTCTTGAGTTGCTAGGGCCAGTTTTTGATGTTGTTGCGCATCTAAGGGGCGAGTGGCTGGTTGAGTCCAGCGGGCATGGCCAGAAGGGAGCCAAGTGGTGTTTGGATCTGAACAATCTGTTAATCCTGTGAGACCTGCGGAGAGTAAATCATGTTCAATATCAAGGGAAGTTGGCCAGACATAAATCGGGAAACCTCGTTGCTGAGCACTCAGTCGTTCCGCTTTCGCACCATGCAAACCCCCTGCATAACCCAACGGAATGAGGTTCTGCGGCGATAAGAAATATTCGACTGCACAGGGAGACATTGATGCTCCTGAACGGCGATGAGATTCAATAAGACGTGAAATAGAAGTCGTAAAGAATTGAATCCCCGACCTCATTCTTTTGGTATAGTGGTTTCCGAAAGGCGGGACATAAGGTACGAGTTCTGCCCACGGGCGCTGACTTTTCGATGATTGAATGGAGGATTTCATACCGGTGTGAAAGGAGTAATACACCGTATTTTCTGCTGGCACCTCAAACTCTCTGAGTAAAGATTCTGTTTTCCCCATCATGTTTGCAACATGTGATGTGTGCTGTTTCTTTCCAAAAAAACCGCCACCATACAATGCACGAGGGTGAGGCCTTTTGAATTCAATACAACCCATCTTTCCTTTCTCCACCCATTCAGAATGAAGTTGAGAATCTTCAAGCATGGTTCGAAAGGAGAGGAAACCCAGTGATGTCAATTCATCAAGAGTATGGTTTTCAGTCCACGAAAAAGAATGGGGTTGCTTGTCTTTCGGTACTGAGATTTTACCATCGTGGTGAATAATCAACTCTTTATCTTGAGTCATGCGCACATCAAACTCAATGCCGTCCGTGTGTTGAATCGCGTGGCGGAGGCTTTCCAATGTATTTTCGGGAGCCTGTTGCCACATTGATGCCACTGAGTCACCCTATGGAGCAGTCCCTTCTAAGTCCTGCCATATAGAAAGGGACCTTTCTCGGGAAAACGAATCATACTGCCTTATATGAATCATCTGTGACCCGCAATTATGGACCCTTACCAAATCATGATGGGGCTCATCCTACTTCTCACTCCATTCATTTGCTGGTTTTTTACATTCCATAACCCCTCAATGCGCACACCCTTCAAGAAGTGGTTGCAAGTCATACACGACCAACGGTATTATCTCCACGCAATGGGATATATTGTTATCATTCGATGGAAGTCAATTACCGACAAATTAAATGAGCCAATCAAACTGAAAACCGGCCACTGGACTGAAATGGTTCACTCATGGGAAGGTAACTTTACGCTGCATGTTCAAGAATTCTTCCTCAATGACTCGCTCACGGCTTTCCTCAATTTCCACTACTTGTTCATTTACCTGTTCTTAATTTATGTTACAACGGTATATTTCGCTTACACCGGTGACCGGGACATGACCGATAAAGTCACAATGAATTATTTGCTCATTTATGCGCTTGCTGTACCTTACTACCTGTTCTTCAATGTGGAAGTGACTTCTTCATGGATTCCTGGAATGGAATCATTGCTTTACCACGAGGGGTGGTATAGTGTGTTCTATGCAACGCATGACCCATTGGATAACGCAGTTCCATCACTCCATGTCGCCATCCCATTCGGAATCCTTTTGTTAAATTATTTACATGTGAAAGAAAAGGGTGGAACCATGAAAGAATGGCGTCATTATCGCTATCACATCTTTATTCTCCTCAACACAGTCCTGTTTATTTTTACCATTTTGTATCTCGGGATTCACTGGTTTATTGACATCCCATTGGGAATGATCATCGGAGGCATAGGGGCACTGTTCATCCACCACCTTCAACCACGATTACGTAACGACTATGGCAGTTTTTTCAAAGGCTTTACCAGCAAAAAGATTCGTCAACACTTACTGGTTGAAGGAATTATTACGTTACTTTTGTTGACGACGATTCTTATGGCAGTGCAAGTGCAAACGGAAACCATTGATGAGCGAGTTTCTTTCCAACTCGGGCCAGAGGATTCACGATTTGAAATAATCCAAAAGTTTGACCCGGGTGATCAAGTACATTCAAACGTCACGAACCTTCATGATTCGATAACGATGGAAATCGTAGTAATTATGGTTGATTTAGCCCCACCAATCATGGAAAATGGTTCGATTGATTGGAACATTGCTCGTGAACTTGGAGAGGTCTATACCATTGAACCTGAGTCAACCCTTCAATTGGTGATTGACTCTCCAATGGTATTCCATTACATTATGATGCACAACCCGAGCACTGCTGATACTGGAGATGTCATACAAGTACGAATCTTGAATGATTATCATGAAGACCTGATGGGCCAAGCCATATTCCTCTCACTGGCTTCACTTTGGATGACTGGTTTTGTCATTAATCGAATACGTCGGTTGAAAAAATACAACAGGAATTTCTACGACTCAACACCCTCACATCTGTGGGAACAGGAATGAAATGAAACATGAGTGTGTGTTATGAGGGTCAGCCCTCTGCATGTATCAATGGCAGAAGCAAAGGGGTTGGTCAATGCAGTTGACGAGCTGTTTGATTCACCAGGCGGTGAGATTCTTGCTTCCTTGCGCACATACCTGAGAAAGAGAGTGAAGACGCTTGCTGTCGTATTTGGTCTTGGTTTCATGGCTACGTTTCCTTTGACTAAAAGATTCATTTCTTGGCTTATCGATCCGTCTCGGCTGCCGGATGATGTTGATATCATCGTCATTAGTCCAGTCGAGTTTATCTTGCTGCAAGTTCAACTTGCTGCTCATGTCGGTTTGCTTTGTATGGTTCTTGCCTTCGTAATTGAGGGAAGTTGGAGGGCGAGCAAAAACTTGGCTGTCCGTCAACGCCTTGCAGAACTCAAGGTTCAATCTCCTCGCCCGAACAGTACTCTACTCGTGACCTTGATCACTGCCCTAATACTCCTGGGTTGTGGAGTTACTTATGCCTGGAATTGGCTCATTCCAATGCTTCTTGAATATTTGACAAATGATGCACAAGCAGCAGGGTTGTCTACAGAATGGAGGCTTACCAGTTATGTTGGATTCATTGCTAATTTAGCAGTCGCATCTGGTATCGGCTTTCAAGCACCATTAGTAACGCTTCTCATTCTGAGAATGGAAGTGGTTCGCAGAACTACTGTTCGTTCATACAGACGACACATTTGGTTCAGCGCTTTTCTACTCGGCGCTTTACTCTCGCCGCCAGACCCGCTGTCGCTGTTCTTAGTTGCAATGCCAGTCATTCTTTTGTTCGAGGCTGCCCTCATTCTTGATACATTCACGCGTCAAGAGCCTGTAATGCATTCTTAAACGCCTGAGGCAAGGTCGTTGTAGGAACTGCCATGCGCCCTGGGCTTTGGTTGTACATCATTCCATGGAAATCCGAGCCGCACGTCGATCCAAGCGAGGATTGTTTGGCGGCGGACCACAATTGATAGCGGTAAGAATCATGGTGGCTGCGATGGAAACACTCGATCGCATCTACACCAGATTCAAGGCAAAAACGAACTAAATCATCTGTATCAACGCAATAATACAATGGATGAGCGAGTGAAGTAATTCCTCCAGCAGCATGTACCGCTTCACATGATTCAACGATGCTCGGCTTCTTACGCGTAATGTGAACGGGTTTTCCATCACCAATCCACTTGTCAAAGGCTTCTTGTCGCGTTTCAACGTATCCTTGTTTCACCATTTCATCGGCTAAATGTGGACGCCCAACCGAATCACCTGCTCTTGCAAGTACAGCATCGAGATCAATTGGCATTCCCAGTTCACATAAGTTCTCTACCATGGTGACCATGCGTGGTATACGACCTTCCCCAAGAGGGGCAAGCCAAGTTTTGAAGCGTTGATATTGTTCGCTTTGGAAATCAATATCTGGGAAATAAGCTAACAAATGCCATGAGTCCGAAGCACGTTCACGTTGATGCAGTTTCATGACCTGCTCATTCGCCTTCAAACCAGGCATACAGGTCAACTCAACTCCGGGAATGAACACGAGACCTTTGGTTTCTGCAGCGTATTTCGCATCCTTCCATCCCGAGATTGTATCATGGTCGGTAAGTGACCAAAAACGGACATTTGAGTCAGCCATCATCTGTGCCACTTCATCGACCGAATGTTGGCCATCACTGTTTGTGGAATGGCTGTGAAGGTCAAACAGTTCAGTCCACATGTGATGACCCAAGAGCCCAACCTCTATTGAACTATGGAGTTCAATCAAAACAAGTCGTCGAGGTTTGGAAGTGTGGGGAGTGTTGGAAGCGAGGGTGCCTGAACGATGGGAGTAATCTCTTCAGTAAACAATTCATCGAGGTCAGGCATGACGGGTACTTCTTCCTGCTTAGTCTCCAGTTGAGGTTGGGCTGACGACACACCCGGTAATGGGATCTGAGACATTCCAGAAGTTTGAAACTCATGCTCAGGTTGTTGCCACGGTAAGTTCGGAGTGTCTGGGGTTTCAGCCTGTCCGGGTAGTGGGATATTTTCGACTTTCATTCTTTCAAAATCATCATCAGAAGTGCTTGATGCTTTGAACACCTCTCGAAATTGTTCTGTTTGAGCATGGGGTGCTGGGTTACTCTGAGCAGTTGCTGCAGCCAATCGCCCAGATTCACCTGAGGAAAGGGCTGCCATTGCCGAACTGATATCTTGTGCATTCGCTTGTTCCCTTTGACCCAAGATAGAAGCGATAACCGCTTGGGAATTGGGCGAGGTTTGGGGTGTTTCAAAACCAAATTGGTCGGATTGAGTCGAAGAAGAATTGAATTTAGTGGGCAAGGATTCAATTGCTGCAAATTGTTCTTCAACTGACAGTGATTCAATCATCTCCATTTCTTCACGCGGCCGGGATGCTAAAAAAGAAATTAGGAAGAAGACAGTACCGATTACAAGAAGAAGAATTTCTTCACTTCCAAACCCCTTAGCGAGTCCGAGATTAAGAGCAAAACTTACCACAGCCAAAATCCATGTGATGACGCCTAAAACGAGAGAGGCTGTAGCGATTTGAGGTGCTCTCGGGTCCATGACAGTCACCCTAAAAGGCAACAACCTATGAGTTTTTTGAAAAGTCGTTTGCTTGCTCGGCGGCTCGAACGGTATTTTCCATCAACATGGCAATCGTCATCGGGCCAACTCCACCAGGAACCGGTGAAAGCCAAGAGGCTTTGTTGGCGACATCAGGGTGGACATCCCCGGCAAGACGCCAGCCACGTTCACGACTGCTGTCATCAACGCGGTTAATACCGACATCAACCACAACTGCCCCTTCTTTTACCCAGTCTTCAGTGACCATTTCAGGCCGGCCAACTGCTGCGATTATGATGTCTGCCTTTGCACATAATTGTGAGGTGTTTTTCGTTCGTGAATGAGCAACGGTGACGGTTGAATCAACCCCTTTAGAACCGAGTAAAAGAGCCTGAGGCATTCCAACGATACGGGAGCGTCCAATGATTACCGCAGTTTTCCCCTCAGTTTCAATTCCCGCCCATGATAACATACGCATAACTCCACTTGGAGTACATGGAAGCATGCCGTCCATCCGGCCTTGTACCAGACGACCGAGGTTTTGTGGGTGGAATCCATCGACGTCTTTCACCGGATTAATCAAATCAGTAAGTGCTTCTTCATCCATGTGAGGAGGGAGTGGTGACTGAACAAGAATCCCGTGAAG
>MDSY01026708.1_pt1 | contig 13517 bp, 13 predicted proteins | sample 811131 | NCBI WGS metagenome assembly MDSY01 (sample SAMN05326643, study PRJNA326480) | marine metagenome | isolation source: seawater | place: Atlantic Ocean: South West | collected 2010
TTTATGCTGAATCAGGAGGTCAAATTGGAGATACTGGAGCTATCGAGAATCAAGATTTTTCTTTTAATGTACTCGATACACAGAGAGATGGAGATTTTATTATCCATATATGTAGTCTCCAGAAAGGATCTATATCGCAAGATATGAATGTCTCTTGTCAAATAGATTCAACGAGAAGAGGAGATATCAAGATTAATCATTCAGCAACTCACTTATTACATCAAGCACTTAAGGATGTTTTAGGCGATCATGTGAATCAAGCAGGGTCTTTAGTACATCCCGATTATCTCAGATTAGATATTACTCATCCTTCTAAAATTGATAAAAAAGAAATTGAAGCTATTGAATTGATTGTCAAAAATAAGATTGCAGAAGATATCAGTGTAAAGACAGATATAAAGACATTAGAAGAAGCAAAAAAAGAAGGTGCTACAGCATTGTTTGGGGAAAAATATGGTGATAAAGTGAGAGTATTGACAATGGGATCTTTTTCCAAAGAATTATGTGGAGGTACTCATGTTTCAGCTACTGGTGAGATTAATAATTTTATGATAACAAGCGAAAAAGCTATTGCATCTGGAGTTAGAAGAGTTCATGCACTTACTGGTGAGCATGTTACCGCTCATATTCAGAATGAAATGGATGTCATCAATCAATTAAAAGAAGCTTCACAAAAAAGAGAACTCGAGAAAAAGAATCAATCAGAAATGTTAAATGCTATTGATATTGATAAGATTATTCAGAATCAAAATAGTTTAAATAATATTCAATTTATAAATGAGTCGGTTGTTATAGGGTCAATTAATGACTTAAAGAAACTTAATAAAAAATTAGATGCAAAATTTGTTTCAGGTATTGCTGTTTTTTCAGCAATTATTGATGAAAAACCTATGGTTTCCATTAGCGTATCAAAAGATTTGATTGAAAAATCTCTATCTGCATCTTCTTTGGCAAAACTTATTGGAAAAGAGTTAGATGGTGGAGGTGGAGGGAAAGATGATTTTGCTACGGCTGGAGCATCTGCAGATTTCTCTTTAATTGATATTAAGGATAAAGTTAATAAATTAGTAAAATCTGAAACGGAGAAATTATAATGCAATTTCAAAAAATTGATGATTCTTATATTGTTTATGTTGAAAAAGGCGAGAAAGTAATAGATAGTCTAACAGCTTTTTGTATAGAACAAAAAATATACTCTGGACAGATTTCAGGTATAGGAGCAGTTAAGAATGTCGATATAGGAGCTTATGATATTACTTCAAAGGATTATATACATAAAGTTTTTGATTCTACGCTTGAGTTATTGTCATTTCAAGGAAATATCGCTTTAAAAGATGATAAGCCTTTTTTACACGCTCATATCACCTTAGGAAATCATGATATGCAGGTTTCGGGTGGACATTTATTTGAGATGGAAGTGGCAGCAGTAGGAGAATTCATAATACATAATTTTAAAGATAAAACGCATAGAGCTCACAATGAAGATATTGGATTAGCTACGTTAAGTTTATGCAAAATTTGAAAGGAAATACTAATGAGTAATTTTAAATCACCTACCCCCGTTGGTCCCTATTCAATGTTTAGATATTTAGGAGATAATTCTGATTGGGTTATGGCAGGATCAATTCCTATAGATCCTGAATCTGGAGAATTGAATAATGATACTATCGAAGATGAAGTAAGCCAAGTCTTTAACAATATTGAAGCTGTTTTGGCAGATAATAATAAGACAATAGAAGATATAAGAAAGTTTACTGTATTTTTAACAGACTTAACTTATACGCCATTAGTAAATGCTGAAATAGAAAAAAGAATTAGTGGCGCGTATCCAGCACGTACTACAATTCAAGTAGCAGGATTACCAATGGGAGCAAGAGTAGAAATTGAATGTTTAGGCTAGCAAAATCACTATTCTTTAGCCTTGTTATTTTTTCCTATCTTTTTTCTCAACAGAAAGTAGATTTTCGTACCGAAGAAGAACAATTAAAAGACCCTAAAGTTGCTTTGAAGCGTTCATTGACAATACCGGGAGCCGGGCAAATATACAATGATCAAAAAGTCAAAGGATATACATTGATGGCAGGTGAAATCTTAGCATTATGGAGTTTTAATGAAAATAGAAAAAAATATAATAATTATGATGATTCTTATGCAAATTCCAAGGAACATTATTTAAGAGAAAGAAATCGATTTGCATGGATTGCAATTGGTTTATATTTTTATAGCGTTCTTGATGCGGTAGTAGAAGCGCACCTTGACAACTTTGATGAGATCGTTGAAGAAAGCGATCCTCTAAATAATAAGGAAGAAAATGAGCAACAATAGAGAGCAATGGAGTTCTAAGGCAAGTTTTATATTGGCTGCTGCTGGTTCAGCAGTGGGACTTGGTAATATCTGGAAATTTCCTTATATCGCAGGAGAGAACGGTGGCGCAGCATTCTTATTCATTTATATGATTTGTATTCTTATGATAGGATTGCCAATCTTAAATGTTGAAATCTTATTAGGAAGAGCCACACAAAAAAATCCAGTAGGTGCATTTAGAGCGTTATCAGGGAAACCTTTTTGGACATATGTAGGGGCATTAGGAGTATTTGCTAGTTTTACTATTCTTTCTTTTTACAGTATTGTTGGCGGATGGTCTGTAGCCTATACAATAGAAGCTATTAAAGGATTTACTTTCGATACGCCACAACTTGCAGGAGAGTTTTTTGATCTTAAAAATAGCAATCCATTATGGGTGATGGGTTATCATACAGGATTTTTCTTATTGGTTGTTGGAATTATATTGTCAGGCGTTAGAGAGGGATTAGAAAGAGCGAGTAGGTATTTAATGCCCGCTTTATTTATCATTTTAATGGTTTTAGTAGTTCAAGGACTGGCACTGCCTGACTCCAATAAAGGAGTAGAATTTTTATTCGAACCAGATTGGTCAAAAATTAATGCGCAAACTTTCTTACTTGCTTTAGGGCATGCATTTTTTACTCTCAGTTTAGGTATGGGTGCGATGATGACTTATGGAAGTTATCTTTCAGATAATGACGACATTGTTAATGCCTCATATCTGGTAGCATTCCTTGATACTTTTATTGCAATAATGGCCGGTGTTGCTATCTTTACTGTTGTGTTTTCATCTGGATATGATCCTACAGCAGGACCTGGTCTCGTATTCCACGTATTACCTCCCTTGCTTTCTCAATTAGCAGGAGGATATTTCTTTGCACTGCTATTTTTTCTTTTACTAACTATTGCAGCTATAACTTCTGCAATTTCAATTTTAGAGGTTAGTGTTGCTTATTTAACAGATGAGTTGAAGTATTCAAGAAGGAAGGCAACACTCACTATGGCTACTTTAGTCTATATAGCTGCGATTCCATGCGCTTTATCTTTTAACGTTCTTGCGGATTTCAAATTATTAGGAACTGATTTCACTTTCTTTGATATGGCTGACTACCTAGCATCTAATGTTCTTTTACCTCTTGGTGGGTTTTTTCTAGCAGTGTTTGCAGGATATGTATGGAAAGTAGATGAGGTTGTTAGAAACCTATTAATAGGAGAATCTCAATCTATCTACTTTGGAAACTCTGTTTTTAAATCGAAGTCTTTTGTCGCTATTTTTACTTTTCTAATAAAATATGTAAGTCCAATATCTATTTTCCTTGTATTCTTATATCAATTTGGTTGGATTTAAGCTGAATGTTTAAGAGAATTTTTCCGCCTACATCTTCTATATATAAGCATATCCATAATCTTTTTCAGAGAATTGATACCGATATAATTGATCGATTAGAATTATTTTTCCCAATGTGGATTATGTTTGCATTTCAACATTATTTAGTCAAATCTTATGATATAGCAATTTATAGAGCTATGGAAATTGATCTAAATAGATATTACCTATTCTCTATGATTCCTGAAGACTGGATTGGTGTTGTAAATATTGCCTTACACTCTATCCTATTTCTATGGTTAATGAGCAGATTTGAGTCTTTTGGACCATTTCGTACAGTCAAAAGAGATTTTCAAACAAACTTCCTATTATTCTTATCAATTTATGCTTTTATTGATGTGCTTATTTTTGGTAAGATGATGATTGGGTTATTCTTGCTCTTTATTGTTTTGTATATATTATATCGCTCAGATAGTTTGCGTAGCAAAATTGTTTCTACTATTATTACTATTATTGCTCTAATCTTTTCAATATATCAAGATGAACCAGTTTTATCTACTAGTGCAGTAGTATATTTACCATTTCTTATTGTTGCATCAATATTTAAGTCAAAAGAATATCTTGGCTATGCTCAGAAATATCTACCATTTATTTTGTTTATATTCTTATCAACCAAAGAATTATGGTTTGGCTTTATGGGGTTAGGATACTTTATATTCTTCTATTGTTATTATTATTTTACGACCAATAAAGGGTATAATTGGTTGAAATTTGATAGCAATTAATAATCTGCTGGATTTTCTTATCTTTTTTATTAAATTGTCCAATGTTGACCTTAATAAAAACTTTTTATTCTAAGAAGTTTAACACACTAATCGTTCCAACCTTTACGCTCGGAGTTTTTCGTGGCTAAAGATACTATTAAAAAAACACTAACATTTGATGATGTTCTCTTAGTCCCTCAGAAATCTTCTGTTTTACCTAAAGAAGTAGACTGTTCAACTCATCTTACAAAGAACATTGAATTGAATATACCTGTTATGAGCGCAGCAATGGATACAGTGACTGAATCGGATATGGCCATTGCTCTTGCTAGACAGGGTGGAATTGGTGTTATTCATAAGAATCTAAGTATTGAAGAGCAAGCTTTGATGGTTGATAAGGTAAAGCGCTATGAAAGTGGAATGATTCAGAATCCTATTACCTTAGATCAAAGTAAATCTGTAGGAGAAGCGAAGAAATTAATGGACCAATACTCGATTGGGGGACTACCAGTGCTTGCAAAAGGTAAGTTGGTAGGTATTATTACCAAGAGAGATATACGATTTGAATCAGATTTAACTGTCTTGGTAAAAGATAGAATGACAGCAAAAAATTTAGTCACTGTCAAATCAGATACGACTAATGAAGAAGCTAAAAAAATATTGCAAAAACATAGAATAGAAAGATTACTGGTCGTAGATGGAAAAGACAATTTAGCAGGTCTAATTACAGTTAAAGATTTAACCAAGAAAGAAGAATTCCCTAATTCTTCAAAAGATAAAAATGGAAGATTGAGAGTTGCAGCTGCGGTGAGCGTCAGAGACGATTGGTCTGATAGAATTAGCGCGCTTTCTTCTGTAGGTGTTGATGCTGTTGTAGTAGATACTGCACATGGTCATTCAGAATACGTTTTAGAATTGGTAAAAAAGATTAAAAAAGCATTCCCGAAATTAGATTTAATAGCTGGTAATGTGGCTACAGCTGAGGCCACTGAAGATTTAATTAAAGCAGGAGCTGATTGCGTAAAGGTAGGTATAGGTGCAGGATCTAGTTGTACAACACGAATTGTTGCCGGAATAGGCGTTCCGCAACTTTCAGCAGTGATTGATTGTGCTAAGGTTGGTCTGAAGCATAATATTCCAATTATTGCTGATGGAGGTATTCGCTATAGCGGTGATATTGCAAAGTCATTGGCTGCTGGAGCTAGCGTTGTAATGTTGGGCGGTATGTTAGCAGGAATGGATGAGAGTCCTGGAGAAACTATTGTTTATGAAGGAAGAAGATATAAATCATATAGAGGAATGGGTTCTCTAGCTGCCATGAAAGAAGGTGGCGGTGAACGATATTTTCAACAAGAGAAAGATGAGTTAAAGCTCGTACCTGAAGGAATTGAAGGTATGGTTCCTTTTAGAGGTCCAGTAAATAATACAATTTTTCAATTAATTGGTGGATTAAAATCATCTATGGGATATTGCGGAGCTAAAGATTTATCTTCATTTTATAAAAATAAAAAGTTTATTCAAATCTCAGCTGCTGCTGGAAGAGAAAGTCATCCTCATGAAGTAAGCATTATCAAAGAGGCTCCTAATTATCAAGGACATGATAAATAAAGAAATATAATTTCTTGAGATTTAATCTCAATAATATATAAAACTATACTTAAATTACCCCATTAAATAACTAGAGGGGATCTAACTATTATGGAAAAAATAGGATTATTTTGGGGAAGCACAACTGGTAATCAAGAAGAAGCTTCAGAATTGCTTCAAGAACTTATGGAAGCAGAAGGTTATGAGGTAGACTCATATGATATCAGATCGACTGAACCGTCCAAAATGCTAGAATATTCAAATCTTATTATTGGTTGTCCAACATGGAATGTGGGTGAATTACAAGAAGATTGGGAAGAGATATATCTAGAATATCGAAAGCTAGATTTTAGCAATATTACAGGCGCATTTTTTGGCGCTGGAGATCAAGTATCATATAGTTTTAATTATTTAGATGCTGTTGGTCTATTAGCTAAACCATTTATGAAGAATGGCGGTCAGTTAATAGGAAGATGGCCAACAGAAGGATATGAATTTGATGAATCTGAAGCGCTCGACGGTGATGAGTTTTTAGGACTCGGTGTTGATAATGATAATGAAGAAGAACTAACAGAAGAGCGAATAGCTGGTTGGGTCGAAGTTATTAAAGATAAATTTAAGTAATTGTTATTTACTTAAAGAATTTAAATAATTAGTAAGCTTTGATTTTTGTCTAGCAGCATTATTTTTATGAATTAAATTCTTGCTTGCCATTTTATCAATGAAAGAAATTGCACTCGAATAAGATTCTGTTGCTTTTTTAGCGTCGTCGTGAGACATCACATTTTTAATCAATGTTCTCATCTTAGATTTGTTCTGAGCATTGATTGCTCTACGTTTCAAATCTTGTCGATCTCGTTTAATTTGTTGTTTATGTCTATCCATAAATTGCGTACGCAACTTATTCTATTCCAAATGCGATGTCAATAAATTTCTAGTTTTGATTATTCTTTTAAAATTCTAGCAATTAAATTATGATATGAGTTCAAAAAATCTAGAGAAAATTCTGAAGAAGGCGCAAGCAAATGATTTTATAGCAATTTCAGAATTAATGACAGGTATTGAAACAGGATTGCTTTCTAGAAAAGATGTTTCAAGTCATATTTTTAAGCACGCTTCTAATTCGATTAAAATAGGTATTACAGGGCCGCCTGGAGCGGGTAAAAGCTCTATTATGAATCAGTTGATTCCAAAAATCAGAGAAAAAAACTTATCTGTAGGTATCATTGCAATTGATCCATCCAGCCCTATTACAGGAGGTTCTTTCTTAGGAGATAGGGTGCGTATTAAGAATTCTGTTGATGATGACAAAGTTTTTGTAAGAAGTATGGGTTCTAGAGCCGAACTTGGTGGTGTTACAGATCTAGCTGAAGATTTTAGTGATATTCTTGCTTTTAGTGGAAAAGATATCATTTTTGTTGAAACAGTAGGTGTAGGTCAGTCGGAATATAGTGTATCTGAGATTACAGATTTAACCACACTTGTTTTTGTTCCCGAATCTGGAGATGAAATTCAACTATTAAAAGCTGGAATATTAGAGTTAGCAGATATATTTGTTGTTAATAAATCAGATAGAAAAGATGCAAATCTCTTAGTGAGATCAATTAATAATATTATCTCTGCCACTAAAAAAGATATTAAAAAAATACCTATTTTTAAGACTAGCTGTAAATCGGGAGATGGAATTGAAGATTTTGCAATGGCTATTATTGAATATCATAAGTCTATACAGCAGAATGATCAAATTAAAAGCCGTCAATTGTCACGTTTTACCCGAAGAATGAAGAATATTATCGAGAAAGATGTTATAAGAGATTTCTGGTCCAAGGATAGAGTAAAATTTGTTGAAAATTTAAATGAGGAAGATATTAAGTTTAAGTCCCCTTATGATATTGTAGATAAGGTAAAAAAGTAAAATGAATAACAATGATATGTCAATAATTGACCATCTCGAAGAACTTAGATGGAGAATATTAAAATCTCTTGGGGCAATATTCCTCATGTCTATTATCACATTTAATTTTTCAAATAACTTGGTAGATCTATTAATTGCTCCAGCCAATCAAATTACTGGAGAAATGAACCTTCAAGTTTTAACTATTCAAGGTATGTTTATGTTAAAATGGAATTTAGCAATTATTGGAGGTTTCATATTTTCAATACCTATTATCACAGTTCAAATCTGGAAATTCTTATCTCCTGGACTCTACGACAAAGAAAGGAAAATATTGTTACCTCTTATTTTAACTGCATTTGTATGTTTTATGTTGGGAGGCATGTTTGCATATAAGGTAATCTTGCCGTTTTCTTTGGATTTCTTTGCATCAATGATAACTGGGGGTATCGAGAATAACTTTTCTATTAATTATTATTTTAGTTTTGTTTTAGCCTTAATCATTGGATCAGGCATTGTTTTTGAGTTGCCAGTTGCTTCTTTTCTTTTTTCATCAATAGGTATAGTAACTCCTAGTTTTTTAAGACAGTATAGAAGGGAGGCGATAATGAGTACAGTTATCTTATCTGCTATTATTACCCCTCCAGATCCTATAAGTCTAATTATTATGTCCATACCAATGCTTATTCTTTATGAGATTAGTATTTTTGTTTCATGGTTTACAAATAAACTGTTTAACCAAGATTCATAATGAAAAAGATTCTTATTATAAGGATGAGCTCCATAGGCGATATTGTCTTATCTACATCTTTTTTACAGTCAGTTAAAACAAAATTTCCAAATCATAAAATTGACTTTCTTATCAAATCAGAATTTGCTGAGATGATGCACCACCATCCTTTAATTGATAATTTAATTATTTTTGATAAGAAAACTGGCTTTAAAGGCCTAATGTCTCTCGGAAGAATGCTTAGATCTAACGACTATGATATGGTTTACGATATTCATAGCGTATTCAGAACGAGAGTATTATCATTTTTTTTAAGAAAGAGATTTTTTAGACAAATAAAGAAACCAAGACTTCGACGATTCATTCTTTTTTATGGTTATCAGAATTTTTTTGAAAAGAGCTTTAGCCATATTAAAATGTACCATTCTCTATTGGAAAAAACAGATCCATTTCCAGAAACAAAACTGTATTTATCGAACGAAGAGATAGAACAAACAAAGTCATATCTGTCAGAAAACAATATTGATAGAAATTATATTACAATAGTGCCTGGTGCAGCATGGAGTCAGAAACAATGGTCTATTGAGAATTATAATAATTTAATGATGAGATTGATGAAGTCGTTTGATGCTACAATTGTTATTCTTGGAGCAAAGAATGATATTATATGCGATCAAGTTATCAAGCATGATAGGATTATCAACCTCAAAGACAAAACAAACCTAAGAATGGCAATGGGTATTCTTCAATCTTCTCAACATACTATTGGAAGCGATACTGGACTGCTTCACATTTCTGAAGCATTAGGCACTCCAGTAACCATGATTCTTGGACCTACATCACAAGAAACTGGCGCAAAAACTGTTTTGCCTGGCTCTAAGATGATTGAAAATAAAAGTTTATGGTGTAGACCTTGTTCACAAAATGGAAGCAGGCCATGCTACCGCAAGGAACAATACTGTATGTCAGAAATTGACAGCAAAAAAGTATTTGAACATGTTAACCAATCTCTTTTATCATGAAATTTTTCTGGTTAACTATATATAATGTCTTTTTTTATCCACTATTTTTTTTACTAGCTATATTTCTATCTCCATTTAATTCTAAAATTAGGTTAGGTCTTTTTGGAAGATATAATTCTTTAGATAAGTTAAGAGAGTTTGATCGTACTAATTCTTTCTCTGATATATATTGGTTTCATGTATCATCTTTTGGTGAGTTTCAACAAATAGAGTCTATTATTACAAATATAAAGAATGTTAATTCTAATGCAGGAATCTTGGTATCATTCTTCTCACCATCTGGGTACAATAATGTGAATAATAAGAATATTGATTGTAAGATATATCTTCCATTTGATTTTTTATGGTCAGCATTTAGAAGTTTCAATATAATTAAACCCAAAAAAATGATTTTTGCTTCATATGATGTTTGGCCTAATATCATTCTTGCTGCACGTTATTTAGGTATTAAAACAATGCTCATTTCTGCAAGAGTTCATGATAGTAGCTTCAAACTAAAAAGACCGGTAAAGAGTATCTATAAATTTATATATAGCATGATTGATGAAATTTTCACTGTCAACAATCGAGATTTAGAAAATATCAAATTAATTATTCCAAATAAAAAAATTGATGCAATGGGGAACCCTCGCTTCGATATAGCTTTAGAAAAAGAGTCTAATGTTAATATTAAATTTGATATAGACTACAAGTTAGAGAATAAAATATTTTTATTTGCTAGCCTATGGCCTCAAGATGATTCAATACTCTTTCCTGAGATTTTTGATTTACTGAATCATAATAATTCAAAAATTGTACTTGTTCCTCATGAACTATCAGATAAATCAATAAATTATTATCAGAAACAAGCCACTAGAAATAATCTTTCATCAATAGTCATAGAAGACTATGTGAATTTATCAGATCTAAAAGAGAAAGTTATAATTGTTAATGCTGTAGGAATCTTATATAAATTATATTGGCAAGCATATATATCATACATAGGAGGAGGATTTTCAAGAGATGGTATTCATAATATTATGGAGCCAGCTGTAGCATCCAATCCAATAATTTTTGGCCCAAATTATTCAAATGGTAACTTTTTTGAAGCAGAAGAGCTCTTATCTGTATCATCGGCATTTACAATCGATTCTAGTTCACATTTAATGGAAGTTTTAAGCAATTTTAATGATATAAATATATACGATTCTGCTAGTAAATCTTCACGAAATGTCATGGAAGAAAATAAAGGTTCTACAGATAATTTATTATCAAGGATATTAAGATGAGCAAACTCTTTAAATATGAAGATCTATTCCTTATTCCTAACTTAATTACCTACTTAAGATTTCTATTAATTGCTCCGTTAATTATCACATTTAATCTTGATATGAAGGGTTATTTTTATGCGATATTATTTATTTCCTTATTGTCAGATTTCTTAGATGGAATTATAGCAAGAAAATTGAATCAACATTCAGAACTTGGAAAAACATTGGATCCTATTGCGGATGGTATAACCTTGTTTGCATTTATAATCTTATTAAATAGAAGAGGTGATATCGCTGATTGGTTTTGTATTTTTTACTTTGCTAGGCAGATGACTATCTTAATATTTTCTCTCATCTATTTACCAAAGATTGAGAAGATTTATGGTTCAAACATAGTAGGAAAAACTGGAGTATGTTTTCTTGGACTTGCTCTATCAATATATGCTTTAGATTTAACACAATTTTTCTACTTAACAGAAAATTTAATTATCATTTCTGCAATTTTACTTCTCCTGAGTTTACTAGATTATCTGCGTTTTTTCCTTACATTAGACTCTAAAAAATAAAACTTATTGTCATACTTTATAAATTGTTTGTTACGTTAATAAATCTTATATTTATTAGACAATATGGCAGACTTTAAATTAGTTTCAGACTTTAAACCATCAGGTGATCAGCCTAGAGCAATTGATGAACTCGTTCATGGAATCAAGAAGAACCTAAATCATCAGACACTGTTAGGTGTTACCGGATCCGGAAAAACCTATACCATAGCAAAAGTTATAGAAGAGGTGCAGAAGCCCACATTAATTATTTCACATAATAAAACTCTAGCAGCACAACTTTATGGAGAGTTTAAAAGCTTATTTCCTAATAATGCCGTTGAATATTTTATTAGTTACTATGATTATTATCAGCCTGAATCTTATATGCCCATTACTGATACTTTCATTGAGAAAGACTTTTCAATGAACGAAGAGATAGATCGTTTGAGATTGAAAACCACTAGCTCATTGTTGCAGAGAAATGATGTGATTGTAGTGAGCTCAGTATCATGTATTTACGGTTTGGGTTCTCCAGAAGAGTGGAAAAAACAAGTAGTCCATTTGAAAAAGGGTGATTCGGTTAATAGAAGAGATCTTACAGAAGCTTTGATTGATATTTATTACAAGAGAAATGATCAAGTTTTGGAAAGGTGCAATTTTAGAATCATGGGAGATATCTTTGAAATTTTTCCCGCATATGAGGATAAAGCAATTCGAGTAGACATTTTTTCAGATACCATACAATCTATTGTTAATTTTGATCCATTGACTGGAGAAGAAATTGCTGAAATTAGCAACTCTAATCTTTTTCCTGCGAGACACTTTGTTTCTGATCAGTCAAAAAATAAAAGAGTAATCAAAGAGATAAAAAAAGATTTAAAGGATAGAATAAAATTTTTTAATAAGAATGAAAAGTTTCTAGAAGAGCAACGTATAACACAACGTACTAATTTTGATATCGAAATGATTGATGAAATAGGATATTGTTCTGGTATTGAGAATTACTCCAGATATTTTGATGGAAGAAAAGAGGGTGAAAGACCTTCAACTCTTATAGACTTTTTTCCTGAAGATTTTTTAACAGTTATCGATGAATCTCATGTTACACTTCCACAGATTAAAGGAATGTATAATGGAGATAGAAAAAGAAAAGAAAATCTAATTGACCATGGATTTAGATTGCCAGCTGCATATGACAATAGGCCATTACAATCTGTGGAGTTTGATTCGATTCAGAATCAGGTTATTTACGCTTCTGCAACTCCAGCAGAAAAAGAGCTTGAGCTATCTTCAGGGATAGTAACAGAGCTGATTAATCGTCCAACTGGATTGGTTGATCCTGAAGTTGTAGTAAGACCATCTCTTGGTCAGATTGAAGACTTAATTAATGAAATAAAGATTCGTTCTGCAAAAAAAGAAAGATGCTTAGTAACTACTCTAACAAAGAAGATGGCAGAAGATTTATCCTCACATCTTAGTACTATGGGTATCAGAGTTCGATATCTTCATTCTGAAGTAAAAACAATTGAAAGAGTGAAGATATTACGAGACTTACGCTTAGGAGATTTTGATGTGCTTGTTGGAATTAATTTGTTAAGAGAAGGACTTGATTTGCCTGAAGTGTCTCTTGTTGCGATTTTAGATGCAGATAAGGAAGGTTTTTTACGATCAAAAAGCTCTCTAGTTCAGACTTCTGGTAGAGCAGCTAGACATATAGATGGAAAGGTTATTTTGTATGCAGATAGGATAACTGACTCAATCCAATATTTGCTTGACGAGACAGATAGAAGAAGAGCTATACAAATTGCTTTCAACAAAAAGAACAATATTATTCCAAAATCAATTAAAAAATCTATTGATGATATAATGGACTCTACAAGCGTTGCGGAGTCATTTAGAGAAAATGAAATTGAAATTAAGAGAGATATCAAAACAGATAGATTCTTAAATGAAGACAAAAAAGTTGTTTTAGAAATGCTTAGACAGGAAATGCTTGAAGCGGCTGATAATCTAGATTTTGAGAAGGCAGCAACTTTAAGAGATGAAATAAAAAAA
>MDSY01150893.1_pt1 | contig 13517 bp, 12 predicted proteins | sample 811131 | NCBI WGS metagenome assembly MDSY01 (sample SAMN05326643, study PRJNA326480) | marine metagenome | isolation source: seawater | place: Atlantic Ocean: South West | collected 2010
TCAAAACACGCACCAACCTCTTTGCTAGCAATAACAGGCAATCCTGCTGACAAAGCCTCGTTAACAACTAAACCCCAAGGTTCAAATAAAGAAGGGCAAACAAAACAAGATGCACTAAGATATTCAGCTATTAATTCTTGATTAAATTTTTTTCCCATAAAAATAACTTTTTCCGAAGTATATTTATCAATTAAATACTGTCCTTTCTCTCCGTCTCCAACTATTTTTAATATCGCATCTTTATCTGAAAAATTAGCATTAAATTTCTGTATCAAAAACTCAACATTTTTATGAGAAACTAACCTTCCAATAAATAAAAAGGTGAAAAGATTAGGGAACTTTTTTTTGACAGTATAAAATTTTGAATTATCAACCATCATAGGCATTAAAAAAATACGATTTTCCTTCATACCATAATGCCTGAATAAATCTTTATGAGAATTACTCCCACCAGCAAAGCCCAAAACATATTTATTTTGAAATATTACAGATAAATAAAACCATTTAACAAAACGTTTAAGAAAGTTATTTGGTATGACAAGTTGAGTATCTGAATCTGTAGCAATATACCTTTTTTTAAAACTAAAGAAATTACAAATAAAAATAAAAATAAAGGGGAAATTATTGTATCCATTTATAATTATAAAATCATTATTTTTAAAACAAGTAAATACATAAATAAATTTTGAAATAAAAGATTTTTTATCTAAAAAATCTTTGTTTGATTTAGAATGAGAGAGTACTAATGTATTAGAATTAATAAAACAATAATCTATATTATTTTTATCATATACATTTAATGCTAAATCAAGCGTATATGATGCTGGCTCAACAAAAAAGCAAAAAACTTTCATTATTTTATTTTATTATAAACGTGTTTTATCAATTTAATTAATCTTCTTTGCAAAGAGAACTTTAATTCTGAATATTTAGATGAAAAAATAAACATGGAAAATAATTTTTTCTTTACAGGTAAAAAATTCTTTATTTTATAATTATACGACCCTCTACCAAAATTGATTTTCACCGATTTTTCAGATGATAAAGAAGAAATAGCTAAAATATAATTACAAAGATTAATCAACCTAGAATCACCATACATATCTATCCAAAATAAATACTCTGATTGAGACTTAATTATGAATGAAATAGCATTTATAACACCTTTTTCGCTCACAACACTTAACAGTAATTTACCATTAAAATATAATTCTTCAATTAGTAATAATTGACTGTTAGGCAAGAAATTTCTATCTCTAATTCCTAATAAAATCATTTTTTCTCTAAGATTTTTTATTTGTAATTTAGGAAAGAGGGTATCAGTAAAATCAAAAATCTTATAGTCTTTATTCTTATTTATTTTTAATATTCTTCTAAACTCGGTTTTATGTTTAGACTTATAATCAAAATAATTATCAGGAAAAACACCTTTACTAAAATTTAATAAAGAATAATCAAAATCTGAAATTACGCAACACCTATTAGTTTTAGAGTAATCAAGTAAACTGCAATTATTTTTTAGATTAACTAACTGAAAATAATGAATCTTAAAATTAGATCTAACAAATTTAATTATTTCATTAAAATTTACATCGATAATTGAGATAGCATCACAGAAATCTGCATGCAAATCATTAATAAATCTCAATCTACATACTTTATCAACATAAAAAGGAAAAATAGATTTAATAATTTCGGAATCATAAGCAAGAACTATTGCTAAAGAATTTTTATTATTTTCAAGTTCATATTTCCATGAAAAGTAATTAAATTCAAAAGATTGAAAAACAGTATTTTCATTATCCTTTAAATACAAAGAATTCCAATCATTTTCTAAATCCTTAAACTCTAATAAATTTGAAATCAATCTATACCTCATATTCTTCTTTAAATTTAGAATAAGACAAAATTGCTAAAGAAAACCAAAACAAAATTGTATTAAATTCATTAATACCTGTAATTAATGATTCATAGAGTGATGATATTAATGTATAAATAATAATATATACATATGTTCTTTCAAAACCTTTCTGATTATTGAAAAAAGCATAAACTTGAAATGACTTTTTAAATATAATAACTAAAACTATCCCTCCAAATAGAATACCATACTGAGTAAGTATTGCTAAATAACCGTTATGAGCACCAATAATTTTATCTTTAAGTGTTGACGGAACTAAAGACATATTAATATGAGCATATTTATCAAGTCCATATCCAGAAACCATATTTTTAGTAATGGAAATATACGCATATTTAATCTGCAAAAACCTATCATTAAATATGCTTTGTTCTGCAAACCTATTTATACTAGTTTCTAAATTTATCGATAAAACAAATAAAGAAATAGCAAAAGCAAAAAATGCATAAATCAAATTTTTTGAAGTAAAACCATATTTTAAAAAGAAAACAAGAATAATCCCCATAATTGCACCTCTAGAACCACTAGCTAATGCTGCAACTAATAAAATAAATAAAATAAAATAATCAAGAAGTGTTCGTTTATCGCTTCTTAAAAAATGAACTGAATATGCAATAACAACTAATGAGGAAAACATATTTGGGTTCCAAATTATTCCACTATATCTTCCTGAAAGCAGGTTAGGATTAATAATTAGTCCAAGTATAACAATTCCAAATATAACATAAACAAGGTGATCAAAGAATTTGTCTTTATAATATTCATAATTAAAATATATTGAAAATGCAACAATTGAAAACTGAAGACTTCTAGCTATCAAATATTTTATTGCATCATAATCAGAAATAGAATGAAAAAGAATAAAATAAAAAAGATTGAGGAGATTTAAAATCAAAAAAAATAAAAATGCCTTATGAAATAAAATATTTTTTAATTGTTTTGGGTTAATCAATACCACAAATAAAAATATTCCCATTAACGACAAAAAAATCTGATATCCAATTAGAAAAGTAGATTCAATAGATAATAATATTGAATTAAATAAGAAAATAACAAAACCATATTTAAACAACCACCTAATCATTTTTTAACTCTTTAACAATTGAAACTGGTAAATCATCATCATAATCAACTTCACCTTCAAACTTTGAATTTTCTATAAGCAATTTCTGTCTCATTTGCCCAGGAAACCAAATAGTTGGCATTTGACCTAGAAAAGAAGCCCACATACTAAAAGTACTGGCAGAAGAAATAAGCACCTTACAAGTGCTTAAAGCTAACATATCTGAAATAGCAGAACCAAAATAGGCTCTTTCACAATTGTCATACGCTAAAATCTCTGTAAGTTCACAATCCTCTGCATCAGAAAAAATGTAAATTGGCAATTCACTTACTTTTTGAATTCTCTCAATGAGACTTATATACCATCTCATAGGTAATCGATAATTCCAAGCTCCATTTCTAAGAACTCTTTCATTTATAGGATAAGTAAAGTCACCTAATCTAATGTGAATTGCGATAGAATCACTATTAAACTGCTTAGCTATTTTAATATGATGAGGATTAATAATCTTAAGTAGCTGAGATTTAATAAAAATTTGATCACTCTTAAATGGCTCAAACAGATCATCCATACCTGAAAAAATCTTTATATTATTACTAAAATTTAGCAGCAAAAATTTCTTAATTCCTGAAACCCCATCAGTTTTTAAAAAAAAACCCATGTACATTCTTTTATCTCTTTCTTTTCTGATAAATGTACCAATTTTAAGATTACTCCATGTAGTTTGAATACTTTTTAGATTATGCTTTTTTGCGTACACTGAAGCCCTAGCCCAAGGAAACATAATGTTACCCAGTCCAGAGCCACCCAAACGAATGCCTAAGCTTTCAAATTTACCTAATGATACAAAAGTATACTTCATCTTATAAAATCTATTTAGCTGATCTTTTCAATTATTGAAAAACTAATGTAAAATAACATAAATTATTTGAGAGCAATGATTTAACTTTAAATTACACCCAAACATGTAATTTGGTGTAAAGAGGAAGAGTGTCAATTAATTTATTTTCTCTTAATACGTATTGATCTTTTACTTCTGATTTTTTCATCAAATTTGAATGGAATTCAACAAATAATCGATCAATTAGTTTAATATTCTTATCACTAATTAATTTTTCTAACAAATCATATTCGCTGGATTCAACGTCCATTTTTACTATTATTTCATCATAAATCATTGATTTTTCAAATAAAAAATTAGAGAAATCAAATGCTTCAACTAAAACAGCTTTTTCCTTTTGAACATCATAAGATTTTGTTTTATGATTTATCATTATTGAAGCGCCAAGAGAAGTCCTGTTATCAGATTCAGCAACACCATAAAATAATTTTTTTTCTTTCTTAATCCAAGCTGCAGATTGCAAAATTGTTACGTTATTATTACAAGCTAATAAATTTAGTTTATCAAAACAAAATTTATTTGGCTCAACTAAAACATAATCATAATGTTTATTCGGATAAACACTATTAAAAAAATTATAAGCCTGACCAATATTAGCACCTAAATCTATAAATATTCGTTTTCTTTTTATTAATAAATATGATCTAATTTTTGCTTTGATGTAAAAAATAAAAATATCATACCTTCCAAAGTAATTTGAAAAAAAGACTTTAACAAATGTTTGTCTATCAAATATTAATAATTTTAATGCAGTAATAATTTTTTTTGCCATACAAATAGTAACTTATATAGATTTAAATTACTAATCTATTATTATATCTTCCAGAAGATCTAAAAGAAGTTTATTATACAATTTTAAATAAATTTAAAATACTTTTATGAACACATACATGTACTCTGTAAACTAATCTGATTAAATCAACACCTAATTAACAAATTAAATAACTTTTACAAATATAATAAATAGTTTACACTTTTCATAATTATACTTATTTCAACTTTTTTATAGAATTTAATTTGGTTTATTTTCCTTCTTTTTCAATAATTCTAAAGCAATAATAATAACAGAAAACACTAGAACCTCATACTGAACAGTATGCTTTTATGGACGTATTACAATGCTCAGTATTATTTATTATTAAGAAAATCTAAATAAATATATCTAATCTCTTTAAAAGAAATTAAGGCATAAAAGCAATACAATAATATCGGTATAACAAAGAAGTGAAACACCTTAAAATCTAATTCGTAAGTCATGCCAATAAACATAGGTGGAATACTAAATAAAACAAGTAAGAAAAGAGGAGTGCTAAATGGATGGATTTTTAGTTTGATATAAATTATTATAATTCTATAAACTTCAGCAAGTAAACTAAAAATAACAAATAAAATTACAACAGCTAATAACTTATACTTGTCTATAAGTAATAAGGCTAATATATTAATAAAGAAAACCTTAAAGAATTGTAGCTTAAGTTCGTATTTTTCTAAATTAGCCATAACTAAAATACTTCCAGCTCCACCAACTAATAATCTAACTATTCTTGCTAGCATAATAATATATAAATAGGGAGCGTATTTAACTAAACCACCTGTATCATCATATAAGTAAAGTATATCTTTAGAAAATATTATTATACTAATAATAAAAGGTATTGCAAGAAAATTAATAATAAAAGTGGTCTTTTTAAATAAATTCTCTAATTCGCCCAACCTATTCTCGCTATACAATTTACTGATTGCTGGAGCAAATATTGTATTTAAATTATTGATTAAAAATAAGGTTACTCCAGAAATTGAAAGTAATATACTATATACTCCAATATAGACCGAAGGTAACATAAAACTAAGTATTAAAGATAATGATTCTCCAGCAAAGAAAGTAACTAACGAAATTGCATACATTTTCTTTGCATATCCTATTATTTCAGAATTTATCTTAAAATTAATATCTTTTTTAATAAAAAAAATAGAAAATACATTTTTATTAAATAAATATAATAATAATGACAATGATATGAAAGATGTAAAAATCTCAATTGCAATAAAATACAGAACATTATCAGTATATATAAAAACAAAATAGGTTAGTATTGCTCGTAAGGGAACAATAATAAAAGTGCCATACAACATTATTTCTTTAATCTTAAATGCAGATCGATATAGAGAAATTATAATTCCCATAATAATAGAGATTGGCACATTAATTGATGTAACTAATAAAATTAGTGAGAAATCATTAATCTCTTTATATATATAAACATCTAATGCTGGAGCTAAAAAAAACATAACTAAAAAAAATACAATAGAAATTACAATCGAGTAATTTAGAATCTTTCTTATAAGTTGTTTTGAAGAAGTAAGATCAGCATTAATATACTGCGGAATATATTTAACAATTACCCAAGGAATACCAAATGAGATAATAGTACTCATAGCTCCTGAGAAAGCGTGTGCAGAAACATATTTTCCCCACTGTTCTACACCAATAATATCAATAAGATATATCTTAACAAAAAATCCAATAACAAAACCAAATATGGAGCCTGCCACCCCCCAATTTGCTTGTTTAATTATTAACTTAATCATGTAAAACTATTTAATATATTTATTGAATCAGTTATTATCACAAAAAAACGAATAATTCAAAAACTCATTAATTGTATTCTTAATATCATATCTTTTGTCAAAAGGAAAGATTTTTCTATCATTATACGCTATCAATATTTTTTCCTTTAATGATTCTGCAGATTGTTCTTTTGCTAAAATATTTTTTCTTTCTTTCTCAGATATTAGTTCAGATATCCCTTGACCTTCAATCCCTACAAAAGGAGTATTAGTAGCCCAAGCCTCCAAATAAACACAACCTAAAGCCTCATAATATGAAGGTAAAACAAATAAATCAATACTATTATAAAAATCATTCAATTCTTCGTGAGCAATCTCCTCTTCAAAGATAATATATTTTGATAGATTATTATTAACTACATATTTCTTACATGTCTTGAGAGTGGGCCCAGAACCAATCAATCTTAATTTTACTTCAATTTCATCTTTTAATATTTTTTGAATTGACTTTATCAAAGTTATTTGATCTTTAATCTTCCAAAAATTAGAAACACATCCAATTGTGAAAACATCATTTTTTGCAGCTTCTTTTTTAAAGAATTTTGATGTATCCACCCCATTATACAATACGAATTCATTTTTAGGATTATAAGTTTTATAATTTCTAAGTTGTTGTAAGACTAAATTAGAAACTCCTATATTTACGTCAGCATTGTTAAGATATTTTATAGTATTTCTAATTAAAAATCTTTTTTGAACATTTTTAATAAATTCATTTCTGCCATTCATTAGCTGAAGCACATCTAAGCCATGATGTTGAATTATTTTATAACATTCTAAATCCTCTACTAAATACGAAGATGGGTAAGAAACATGAGAATGAGAGAACTTAATATTTTCTATGTTTTTTTGTCTCAAAAAAGATCTAAATCTTAATTTATTTATGAAATTAAAAGACCCTGGTAAAATAAAAAATGGAAAATCAATTGTTTTAAATATTTTAACTTGAAATTTCATAAAAAGATAATCTTTTTCATTTGAAAAAAGAGAGACAATTTTGACTAACTTAATCTCTAAGTTAGACTGCTCTCTAATCTCATTTAATTGATCAAAAATATAACTACCCACAAAACTTTCGCTTGACGGAAAAAATGGCGTAACAACTAAATATGTATTACTCTTACTCAATTAAGTTAGGATATATTTTCTTAAAATTAGGAAATTTATCTAATACAATACTAATTGTTTCTTCTTGCAATTCATAAAAAAATTGAGACTCCTCACCTGATCTAGTAAATTCTCCATTAAAACTTCCATCTTTTGGACCGTTACCATACTTCTGGCTCTTTTTATGTCCCATTTTCTTTATTTTCTTAAAAGATGAAATATCAATTGCTTTTTTTGCTAATTCCTGATCAAAATCCCAATCTAGAAATCTTAATAGTTTACTAAAAACTACTTCTGTATCCTGTTTCATTTCTGTATAATTTATAACAAAATCAGCATGTTTTATTGATGTCTCATAAAAATTAATCCAAGAGTTTATTTTATACAAAACATAAAAATCTATATCATGTAATTTTTCTCTAATGTTTAGAGAATCATCTAGAAATGGGACTTCCCTATCTTTATAAAAATAATAAGAGGAAATTAATGTGTCTAATGGATTTCTATGAATAAAAATTCTTTTATCAAATAAGTTATATGATTTCATATATATCATGTGTGTTCTGTAAATGAATGGAAAACCTATTTCAGGCAAAAAAGCAGTACCTCTATCCATTACATTATTTTGTAACGCATTCAATCTATCATAGGTAACTGTTTGTTGCTCATCAGAGTTCAACAATAGGTTTCTATAATTATATATTAGGAAACGAATCCAAGTATTGCCACTCTTTGGATATCCAAATAACAATATTTTTAATTCTTTTCTATTATGAAGAAATCTTTCAAGTATATTATAATTCTTAACCCAATAATATTTATGCTTTATCCAGTTTATCATTTTAAATTACAAATCACTTCCTCCCATTCTCTAATTACAATTTTCCAATCAAACTTCTTAGCCATTAAAATTGTGCCTTTTGAATTTCTTAATAATACGCTTTCATTATCGATTAGGCCTCTTATGGTGGTAGTTATTTGAGCAAAATCATTTACAACAAAACCATTTTCATTATTCACTATCCATTCTGACGCACCATAATGAGAATAAACAATTGAAGGAATCCCTGAAGCTGCAGCTTCTAAAATCACCTTAGGAAACCCTTCCGATACTGAATGAAGAACATGCAAATCCATTTCACTAAATTTAGATGCTATTTCATGTTGATTTAAATGACCCAAGAAAGTCACATTCTTGGTCGCCTTATATTCTAGCAATTTTCTATCAATTCCGTTACCAATAATATTAAAATTAATATTAGGGAATTTTTCAGCTAATTCAAGAAACTCCCCTACTCTTTTTCGTTTATTAAGGTTCCCAACAAAAACAATATTCTTTAATTTACTTCTTACTTTCTTAGCATAAATATCTGATTCAACTCCTAAATATAATACTTTATTTTCTAATCTCACTCCACAATTAGCATTATCAATTATATATTGTGTAATCCCAAAAATATTTGAAATATATTTGAAATAATTTGCAAGATTACTTTTACCTCCAAAAGAATTAAGCATACTTTCCTTTTCAAGATCACACATATTATTTTCTATAGTAGTAAACACTTTTTTATCAAGAAATCTAGCTACATAAAGAATCCAAATAGGATGGAATTTATGTTTTGGTAAATAAATAACATCACACTTAAGAACTCCCCACAAAAATCCTATAATAGATGATATCTTAAAGGGATAAAAACAATTAAACATAATTGCTTGACTTTTAATTTTAGGTAAAAAATAGACGCTTAAAGCATAAGTTTTAAACTTTGTAGAGTCAAGATGTTTAGCCAAAGCTAAACAGTTTAAATTTTGAGCATTTGTATAATTTAAAAAACCACCTAAAAATATTTTGATTTTCTTTTTATGCATTTTTTAAAGATTTTAAAAAAGATTCTTCACTAAAAGGTTGATAAAATTGTTTTGCCCATTTTTGTGTTTCCAAAGAACACACTGAATAGTTATTGTGCAAATCAGATAACGAATAATTATAGAAAGGGTAATAATATTGTGTATTAAAAATACTCATTTTAATAGAATCTGAAAGCAAAAAACAAGTTGGAATTGCATGTAATGATGCCTCAAAAGTGACCGTAGAATAAGATGTTAAATGAAAGGAACACTTATTAAAACTTAACTTCAAATCTTCAGAAGCTAAAGAAACATTTGGTAAAGATAAAAATCGACTTAAATCTATTTCATTATTAAACCTTGGATGGTTTCTTAGATAAAAATAAAAAGTAGACTCCTTCCTTATTTGTATTTCCAAACTATCTGCAATCTGATTGTTTTCATCTACTGAATGATCATGAGTAAACTGCAATGAAACTAAAACATTTTTATTTAGTTTTGATGGGATAATAATATTATTAATAGAGACACCAATAACTTTTATATGATTCTTAAAATAATTTGACAAATCATTTTCAATTAAAACATTTTTATATTGATTACCACTCAGTAAAAGATTTACATTATTCTTAGTTAAATTACTTGAAACTATTCCATTGTACAAATAATTTTTCTTTTGTGCATGTATAGTGCCGTGCTGCAAATCAAATAATTTTGCATCAGAATTAACTCCATTAAAAAAACTTAACATACTCTGAGAAATTGTAATGTAGTTATTAAAAGTTATATTTTTGAGAAATATTTTTTTCAGGAAACCACCAATCCTTTTATCATTATCAATATATGATATGTCTGATTTCATGAATTTACGGAGAAATATAATCAAGTAATAAATAAAGTCAAAGGGAATAGCTGTTTTAGATCGTTTCTGATTTGAATAAATATCAGGCTCTTCTAAGTATAAAAAACTTAAATCATGCATTTTACAAGAATTAAATAGATCTTTAAAAAAAATATTTTCTGCATTTACCCCTCTATTAAAATGATGTGGGGCATAAAAAACAACACAATAATGTTTTTTTTTAAACGCTAGTTTTATAAAATAAAAAAACGAATAGAAAAAATAATATACTCTCATATTTTATAGCCAAAATAAGGATTTAGTTTTTTCATTTCTTTATTACAAAATATGATATCTTCAAAATTAAGTTCCGTTTTATATGATCCTTTAATAGCTTTTCTTACTTTTAATTTATTAGCTTTCTTTCCAAAATCACTAAATCCTTCCAGTTGATTTTTTATCTCTTTTTCTCTCATTATTTGAGCTGTACTTTCTTGATAAATTCTTTTTAATGATTCATCAGATATATCTACATCTAAAAAATTAATTATTTTCTTTAAATCTAAAGTGTTTTCTAGTAGATTTTCATACTTGATAAATAAAAAATCTTGTGGTTTCTTTCTATTATTAAACCAAATATTGAAGAAATGTATAACTCGCTTAAATCCATAAACATCATGTCTAACAAACTCAGATTTTGAATTAAATTTAAACGGATTTTTAGATCTATTTGTAACTTGATGGAAATTAGAAACAATTATATCTCTAGGATCTCTAGCTAAAAAAATAACTCTAGCGCGTAAAAACCTAAATCTGTTAGTAAAATTAAAGATTAAGTGAGGATCTTGTCTAGTTCCATTTTCAATAATTATTTCACTACAGTCATGAGAATCTTCAATATAAAGATTCTCTTTTCCTGCTTCTTTTAGTATGCTTTTCAACATATACATAAGCCAAGTTCGACCTGAATTTGGAAAAGAAAGTAAAAAAAATTGACCAGAAGGGTAATAAAAAGAAAGCACTATATCCTTAATATTTCTCCACCATTTCACTATTTAAGTATTAATTCAACAAACTCTCTAACTACACCATCACCTCCATTTTTATTTAATTTTATAATATTTGGAATAGCTTTAATTTTATCCACTGCATTATTGGGGCAAGCTGCAATTCCTACTTGAGATAAAAGATTTAAACAATTCACGTCATCTCCAATATAAGCTACTTCATTAATGTTAATACTCTCCTTTAGGCATAAATCTTTAACTACTTGTAATTTATCTTTTGCGCCATGAAAGTCAAAATTAAGACCTAATTTCTTAGCTCTTCTTCTATTTAGATCCATGTCTTCACTAGTCAATACCCCGACTTTTATTCCTGTTTTCTGAAGAAGTTGAAAACCCATTCCATCATGAGTACAAAATTTCTTAAATTCATCACCATTTTCAGTATAATACATTCCTGCATCAGTTAATACACCGTCAACATCTGATAAAAATAATTTAATTTTATTGAAATTATATTTATAGTCAGCAGAATTGTTCTTCATAAATAATTGCTCTGCCATTATCCAGTCTTCGATTTCATCAATCTCAACAAAAGTATATTCCGCCATTTCGCAAATACCAATATTGCCAGAAATTCGGTTATTATTATTAATTATATCAGATACAGAACTAATACAAAATGCACCATTTTCCATAAACGTGCCTTCAAAGTCTTGCCTTCTTGGCCGGTTATTATGATCATAATTTAGAGGCACTCCATCTTTATCCCAAAAAAATCTTTTAATTTTTGCGCAGGAGAAAACTGTATCATACTTACTCATAAGTTTCAAGCCATTATTAAAATCCTCAGTACGAGTAAAAGGAGATGTCGCCTGGACTAACATAAAAGTATCGTTAGATGCTAATTTAGCATAATTAATATATTCTAACATAATAGACTCAGAAGTAGAATGATCCTGTGAATTTTCAGCACTTCTTTTATACATTTTCACTTTTGAAAAATTGAATTCTTCAACTTTTCTAAAGATATTTTCAGAATCGGTAGCAACAACAACTTCATCAATTAGTTCTGATTTCTCAAGAGCAAATAAGTTCCAATAAATTAAAGGCTTTCCACAGAAATTTTTAATGTTTTTTCCAGGAATAGATTTACTACCCCCTCTTGCAGGAATAAATGCAATAACACTCATTCCGATCTATATTTTTCATACCCGCCTTTTGGTTTTTCAATATCCAAAATATCTTCCTTTTTAAAAGATAATGCTTTTTGTACAGCTCTTAAATCTCTTGCCAATTTTCTCATCCCAGTTGGTTCTAATGAAAACACTTGATCAGTGCCCTTCCAAATCCTATCCATTGTAAAATGTCTTTCAAACCATTCCGCTCCTAAAGCATATGCTGCTACATCAATTGCTATACCATGATGATGACCAGAAAATCCTATATTATTAACCCTATCTCCAAAAGTCTCTCTTAATCTTACAATTTCTAGCAAACAAACATCCTCAAAAGGAACAGGATAACCAGAAGTGCAAGCATATACTACTAATCTTTTTTCTTGATTAGTTTCTTCAAAAAACTGGACTATTTCTTCTTCTTGTTTTTTAGTAGTCATTCCAAATGAAATATGCACTCCTCCAGTATATTCGTCCCTTAAAACTCTAAGCATTGCAAAATGATTATTACAAGCAGAAGGAACCTTAATATACTCTGGATTTAAAGTTATAATCTCTTTTGCAGATGAAACATCAAATGTAGAGGAAGAATAAATAATTCCTACACTTTCAGCATACTCTTTAAGTTCCATATGCTGATTAACAGAGAATTCTAAGAATTCTCTATGCAAACCATAAGGCTCACCAAATGAATGCATTTTATTTGGGTGAGGAGCATTAAATTGTCTATTGGTTAGAAACTCCTTATTATTTCTTTTCTGAAATTTAGCTACTGTTGCATTTCCATCAGCAGCAACTTTTATCATCTGTTTTGCAATTTCCATGTCTCCTTGATGATTACAGCATATTTCAGCTACAATATTTGGGTCTTTGTAATTCATTTATAATCTTAATTTTTATCAAAATATTTATTTTCACTAGAATAGCCATATCCGTATCCGTATCCGTATCCGTATCCGTATCCGTATCCATAGGCACCACTACCTTCCTTAACATCATTAAATACAAGCTGTATATCGCCAA
>MDSY01082250.1_pt1 | contig 13513 bp, 9 predicted proteins | sample 811131 | NCBI WGS metagenome assembly MDSY01 (sample SAMN05326643, study PRJNA326480) | marine metagenome | isolation source: seawater | place: Atlantic Ocean: South West | collected 2010
CCCAAGCCACCATTCAAGAGGTGAAGCGTCGGCGAACAATCATGGCGAATACGCTGGAAGAGAGGCTTGAGAGAATCCTTCCAGGTGGAAAGGGCGTCTGGATACCAATGGATCACGGGGCCTCCGGCTTTCCCGTCGACGGACTTACGGATACCGAATTCGTGATCGATTCAGTGATCAGAGGCGGTGCCGATGCTATCGTATTGCAAAAGGGTCTTCTCAGCTATCACCATTCTAGGAATGGCTGGGATGGATATGTTTGCCACGTCTCAGTCTCCACCATTCACGGAGGGGGAAGATCCCAAGACAAGGTTTCCGTGGCAACAGCTTCAGAAGCACTCCTCCGGGGTGCGAGCGGAGTTTCAGCTCAAGTGAACTTGGGCGATAATTACGAGCCGGAGATGATACAGAGGCTCGGTGAATTATCCAGGCAAGCATATTCGGAAGGATTGCCCGTCCTTGGCATGGTATATCCGAGAGGCCCTAATCTTGTTATCGAGGAAGGCGACTCAACAAGGGGGGTGGCTCACGCTGCAAGAATCGCATGGGAACTAGGGTGCCATGTGGTAAAGGTCCCATGGACAGGCTCTCCAGAGTCCTTCTCCAAGGTTGTCGAGGCAGTGCCTATCCCAGTTCTACTGGCAGGCGGAGAAAAAAAAGGTGATTTCAGCGAAACCCTATCCATTGTCAGGGAGGCTGTGGGTGTCGGCTGCTCAGGTATTTGCTTCGGTAGACAGATTTTCGGCTCGAAAGATCCAGAGTTGTGCGTAAAGGCCCTGAGGGAAATTGTTCATGCTGGCGAGAATACACTCTGATGAGGTGGTGTAATGGAGTTATGGTTGGATGCGGAGATGTATGGGGGCCCCACCCAAGATACAGACGGGGTAAGAGTTTGGGATGGATCTAGCTCGGATGTCGCGATGGTGGACATAACGGATGCTAGAGCGCAAAAAGAAGCCATTTCCCTGATAGGGAGTGTTCCTTGGATATTGATAAGGTGTAAAGACTGGAAGATGATACCACTTGAAAATTTAGTAGCATCTTCTAGAGGAAGCGGGACCAAATTAGCCATTGCAGTCTCAAAGAAAGTTGAACTGCAGGGGGTGGCATTCGCACTCCAACATGGAGTTGATGCCGTGGCTCTCCCACCAGAAAATAAATTCCCGGATCTCTGGTCAGTTGCAAGATCAATTGTGAGAGATAATGGAAATGTAAGCTCCGATGTGGATCCCCCTTCTCTGTCTAATGCTAGAATCACATCTGTAACTGAAGGAGGAATAGGAGAAAGGGTCTGCGTAGACCTCACGGAAAGGCTACTGGAGGGCGAAGGTATCGTAGCCGGATCAATTTCTTCATGCCTGGGTATGATTCACGGAGAGACGATCCCCTCCCAGTATGTCCCAACTAGGCCATTCAGGATCAACGCTGGGGCTTTACACTCTTATGTCATAATGGGCGATGGAACAACGAAGTACCTCAGCGAATTAGAATCTGGAGATCGGGTTTCTATCTTCTCTGTGGACGGTTCAATCAGAGAAGCGACCATTGGGAGGCTTAAAATCGAAAGAAGACCACTGCTAAAGATATCCTTTGAATCAGGGGAGTTTACCGGTCATGTGATGGTCCAGCAAGCCGAGACAGTACGCCTTGTTTCGAGTGATTCGAAACCAATCTCAGTGACGGATATCTCTCAAGACGATGAAATCATTGTAGTTATTGACAACAGCATGCGTCACATAGGTAGTGCAGTACCAGGGGAGGTCAGAGAACTATGACAATTCTAGGTACAGGTGAGGCATTTGGAGCAATTTCAATTCTTCATGCATTAGGTACAGGAAAGGGTTGCTCAATCCCCGTCGAACTCCTAATTAGAGTCAATATCCATGATTTTGAAATGAGAAATGATAATGATAAGCATGGAATTTTATCTATAATCTCATCAATTTGGGGTGAGAAGGGATACCCGGTTCCACCTGTAATAGGCTGGGAGGTGATTAGCGAAATCCCCATTGGCCAGGGCCTAAAGTCTAGCTCAGCTCTTTCCTGTGCAGCAATCAGGGCACTCGATAAGGCATCTTGGACGTGCCTTTCGGATTATGAGATAGTTGACTTAGCTGTGGAGGCGCAGAGGAGATCAGGTTGCACTATTTCCGGAAGTATGGACGATACATGGGCTACGCTAACTCCTGGATGGAAAGCAGTGGACTCCTCAAAACCTCCTGAAGACTCGATTCTCTTTGAAGGAGACATAGAGCCCGGATTTTCAGTCCTTATTGGGCTGAGGGGTTCAAGGAACAGTGATATTATAATCGAGTCATTTTACAAAAACTCGCATATCTTTGATAGAGCGCTCGCATCATTGATCAACGGATCCATTCTGGATTCACTATCCTCAAATGGAATGGCTGTGGCTTCTTCTACGGAAGATTTCGAAGCACTGAGGATCAGTAATCTGATGATAGCCTCTGGTGCTGTGGCCGCTGGTATAAGTGGCTCTGGACCTGCTATTGCTGTAGTCTGCTATGCCTCGGACTCTGAACACATCAGGGGAAAACTCTCCGAGCTGTGCGATGAGGTAATATCAACTCAGTTCTTGTTATCCGAAGAGCTAGTCGAGGAGGCATAACATGGGAATGGGTCTCGGTGAAAACCTCAAGGTTACAATTTTTGGCGAGAGTCATGGAAAGTGTGTGGGGGCATTGATTGAGGGAATCCCTCCCGGTACTCCAATAGATCCAGAAACCCTACTTCAGGATCTGCAGAGAAGGAAGCCCGGTAGGAAGGGGATGTCTCAGCGTTCTGAGGATGATCGATGTGAGATTATGTCAGGAGTCTTTGACGGAAAGGCTACTGGTTGGCCAATATTGATGCTTACTATGAACTCAGATGCCAAATCGAAAGATTACTCATTCCTGCCCGATCATCCCCGTCCAGGGCATGCCGATTTGGTCGAGTCCGTTAGGTCCCAGGGTTCCGCCGATCTAAGAGGGGGTGGCTCTCAGTCAGCTAGGCTAACATTCGGTCTGGTCGCTGCTGGAAGCCAAGTCAGATCTATTCTGGATAAGGTTGGATGGTCATGCCATGCTCACTTGCATAGTGTCGGGAACATTCAATCAAAGCCACTTTTCGAATTAGACAGAGATAAAGAATTTGACCCAGGATCAGATTCAGGGAGACTGAATTGTAGGGATCATGAAGCCGCAATTTTGATGTCACGTGAGATCGAGAAAGTCAGAAAAGAGAGGGATACCATAGGATCCGTGGTTGAGTTATTGGTAGAAGGTCTACCAATAGGGGTTGGGGAACCGTGGTTTGATGGCATTGAACCGTCCTTGGCGAGAGCACTCATGGCTATACCCGGTGCGAGGGCAGTGGAATTTTCTCATGGAGTAAAATCCTCAACAATGAGGGGGAGTGAGCATAATGACTCTTGGTTGCCCGGAACAGACTACCCAATTCTTGATGGCGCGTCCGAGGGAACCGCCGACGGCTCATTGGGAGGGCGCTCAACTGGTGCTCCAATCTCAGTGAAGGTCCATTTTAAGCCACCAAGTAGCCTTCCCCAGAAGCAGTTTACATTGCACCTGCCCTCGAATCAACGTCAATACCTCGAAGTCGGAGGAAGGCATGATCCTGTGTTGGGTCCTAGGGCCGCACCAGTAGTAGAAGCAGTTTCCATGCTCGTTATGGCGGATTTAGGAATAGCCGGAGGTTTCATTTCAGGCTAAGCGTTTCTTTCTCTCATCTGCTGAATCCTCAGGGGGAGATTTACTCCGAACATTATTGCAATTATCAGGAAGACAATTGCAGTTCCGAGGGCTACTCCATACACACTTGTCAACTCAACGGATTCCCTGAGCCTCTCTGAAGCGACATCTGAACTACCGTCAAAGATATCGACAATCGCCGGAATTATGAGATTTATGAGTAGAGTCATCAGAGCTACCACTCCCGCAATAACTGGAGCAATTGCAAGTGATGTGTGGTATCTTCTGGTTATCTTGTTTACACCCATTACGTATACCTCATTCATCCTGATTGACGTATCTAACATAGAGAACCTGATTACCCCACTTGTCAGTTCAATGTACATCACTAGGAAGACCGCATACAGAATCAGGACGAACTTCTGAGCAATCTCGCCTTCTGGAAGGAAATCGAACCTGAATTCCACTGTACTTCCCGCAAACCTAACTGTTACCAGTATCAAAGCAACATAAGAAATTAGGATTGCCCTCCTATCCCTTTGGAAAATCCCGTAGGCGCCTCCAACCAAGCCTATGACTATCAAGGAGAGATGGAATAGTCCAGCCAGTGAAGCCAATCCAAGAATATTAGAGATCGCGAACCAGGCAGTCCCAGAGACTGGGGTTATAGCTAAAGTGAGGAATGATAAAATCACCAAGGATGAAACAGCTCCAACCTGTAGTGATGAGACCATTCTGTCAGCAGGCAGGAACTTCTGTTTGGAAACGACAGGTCCACCGAAAAAAGACTCGACAAAGCTCGGGACATGTATCTCAGGTATAGCATCCTTTGGTATCTCGGTACTCGACTTCAGCCTACCTGCCGCCTTCTTCCTGCTGGGTGCTGAAGACCTCACGGTCTTTCCTTCATAGAGATGGGAGGTATCTCCTCCCCCGTCTACCTTTACCTTGTCAGCCATAATTCAATCACCTCAGAATCCCCTTGCTCCCGCCAGTGCGGTATTCAGCATCATATCTGGTTCCCAATCCATCACGAAGGCTCCAAGTCCCCGTAATTCGCTCATAAGGATATCGCGCTCTGTCTTCAAAACCTCGTAACCGGTCCTATCAAGCCTCTTGGCGTCGAACTCGAACTCAAGACTACTTGGAGAGAGGACAGTGACGTCAAAGTTTCTCGCCCTAAGATCCCTGACAGCATCGACAATTGTAGAGTCATCCTCCAGAGGACTTAGGATGATGATCGGACTGCCTCTGTTTATGTGTGGCATGATTCTGTTAGTGACTACTTTCAGAGGCGTATTGCCTTTCGCTATTGCCCCAGCCAGCTTCGTAAGTAGGACATAGAGTTGCTTTTTTCCCGTATCCCTGTCCACGGAAACTATTTCATCACTGTAAACCACCAACCCTACAGAGTCTCTTCTTGATAAGAAGTACTGAGACAGACTCGCGGCCGCCCTTGTACTGTAGACTAGCGAGTTGCGGCTGACCGGGCCAGTCTCACTTACAGATCTGCTGTCAATGATTATGATTATGTCACTAACTGCATCTCTCTCGTACTCATTGACCATCATTTTCCCACCACTCCTAGCGGTTGCAGCCCAATTCACCTTTTTCATCGGATCTCCGGGTATATACTCCCTCAGATTGTAGAAATTCGACCCTTCTCCAGGATTCCTAATGTTGACAGCACCGGTGAAAATCTTCGGGACTCGACTTTTTATTAGTGCGTCCTTGATATCTTCCATCTTGGGGAATACAAGGAAATCGTCGTACAGGTTAACCTCCCTCTCATTGTGGAACAACCCAAATGCATCTTGGATTCTGATGCACACCGGCCCTATCGTGTAGAATCCTCTCAGAGGGGTTTCTATTGTGTACCTGATTGTGGTCTCTCTTTGTGGCCCTAGTTCCATAAGTACGTAATTCGCACCCTTCTTGACCCTCATAACCTCTGGAACCCTGTCTCTCACCTCTACGATCTTCGGCAAATTGGATTTATTCTGCAGCCTTAAGGTAACCTCAATCTCACCATCTTCAAAAATTCTAGACGAGGAAATCTTTCTCAAAGCAACAATGCTGTTTAGTTGAACACCATCATTTTTCCTCTCTTCTTCTGCTCTTCGTCCAGATGAGGAAACATCGGCATGGTTGGACATGAATGCAGCCCAAGTTAGGAATGAAAGAAGTACCACTGCAACAGTTACCAGTTGCTGGTTGCGAAGTACCAAGCCAAGAAGGTATAGAGCGATTGCCAATGATGCGAACATCGCTGACTTCCTGCTCCACGCCATGTCAAATCTCCTCTTTCACCCTAATAGAGTCCTCAAGACCTCAAACCGTTGGGACCGGTACTTGTCTCAGAATGTCGGAAACAACCTCCTCATTTTCCAATCCCTTAATTTGGTGTTCTGGTTTCAGAATTAGCCTGTGTGAAACTGCCAATACTGCGACAGATTTTACATCGTCTGGGGTGATGAAGTCCCTACCACTCATTGCAGCCGCTGCACGGCTGGTCTTGAGCAAGGCCTGGGAACCACGAGGGGATGAACCGACGAGGACCCTCGGGTCTTCCCTAGTTCTGGTAACTATCTCAACCATGTACATTCTAACTGCCGGATCGACATACACCTCCTCACATGCTTCTTGCATTGCAACCACTCTTGCTGGGTCAGTTATCGTCTCCACTTCAACGTCATCCTTCTTCCTTGCTACACGTCGTGCAAGAATCTCGTCCTCATCTGCTCGGTTTGGGTAACCAACACTCATCTTGAACATGAATCGGTCAAGCTGAGCCTCAGGCAGAGGATATGTACCCTCTTGCTCCACCGGGTTTTGGGTGGCCATAGTCAGGAAAGGAGCTGGGAGCTTATGTGTAACTACTCCGATGGTAACTTGCTTCTCCTGCATAGCCTCTAATAGAGCCGCCTGGGTCTTTGGCGGAGCTCTGTTGATTTCGTCAGAAAGAAGAAGATTGCAGAATATAGGTCCAGGCTTGAATGTGAACTCTCCCTTTTTGGCATCATAGATGTTGGTCCCTGTGATATCCGCAGGCAACAAATCAGGAGTGAATTGAACTCTCTTGAAGTCGCATCCAAGTGCGTCAGCGAAAGTATTAGTCATGAGAGTCTTTGCCAGACCTGGGTAATCCTCGAATAGAAGATTTCCATTCGATAGTATGTTGATGAGCACGTTATCGATTACATGGGATTTTCCAATAATCACCTTCTGAACTTCAGCGCTTATGGCTTCTCCAATCCTTCCGACAGCCTCTAACTTTTCGTTTGTCTTCTTGGATCCTCTGGCCTTCGCAGCCTTCTCCTCGTACCCTTTCGATACTACGTCTGCTGGCGGTGCTGGGGGTTTTTCTGCTGGCGGTGTTGCGTTCATACTATTATCTCCAGTTAATCATTGCTTTTCTCAATTGCGTCTGCGGTCAATTTCCGCCTCCCCAGCGTCTGATGGATTGCATCAGCTCTCTGAGCTCTTTAGGGGAGTATTTTCTCTCTTTGGAATAAGCTAGCTCCACAAGTCTTGGATTGCCAATCATCGATTGGATCTCAGCTGGTGGCTTAAGCGCCATTTGATCTCTGGTGAGGTCATGGTGGACCCTAATTTTCGTAAATAGTGCCTGTTGAACTCTTCTTCTGTATTCACTCGGATTTAGCTTGTTAGGCCTCTCGGAGAATCTGGTCAAATCAAAAACATGTCTCCAGTTTTCCTTTTCTGGGACAATCATCATTGCAACTAGTAGCAGAAGTCCAACGTTTAGTACGACTAGCCATTTTAGGAATGTGTTGGAGGTGAGTAAAACGACAGTACTCATAGCTTCAACGAATGGGGCCGAGACGACTCCCGTGACGTGCCTGCTTTCGTCAAACACTACCTGAAAGTTGGAGAAATCACTCTTTACTTCTCCGGACAATTCCAGATTATCGAACTCCATCATAGAGTAAATTAGAAGTCTGAAGTAGTCTCCATTTCCATTCCATTGAGATCCATCGGAATCCTCGAATGCATCATTCCAACAACTCTGGTAGGCACCTATCACCTCACAAACTCTGGGAATCCCCTCTCCTTGAGCTACTTCATCAGTCCAAAGCATGTTCGAGAAGGCTTCAGGGTCTGAAACGAAAACAATGCTTCCAGTCACCTCTATCTCAGCGGTATTACCACCGACGATTGCCTGACCTCCCCTAACTTTGTCGTACACATTAATTCCTGGGTAATCAGCTCTTATCATCAGTGCCAAATCTCCTGGAGCGGGATTTCTGAAGTCACTTGAATCTCCATTCCCGATTAGATCTATAAATGCGGAGGGAGATGCCTTCGATATTACGGTCACGTCACGATGCCCCGGGTCTTCCCTATCTCTCTCGGTTTGCTCAAATTTCATTCCCGTGGGCTTTCTGAACATTACTGGAAGAGCGCATGAGTCGTCGTATTGGTCGATCTCGAATGTCCCACACCCATCATTTCCAAACTCCGTTGCCTCTTCCTCAAGTGTTCCGATCCCCCAAACGTTTTCCCATGAATATTGACTAACTCCTTCGTCATTCTCAGTGACGTAATACTGGTTTTCGTCTAGCAGGGGGGAATCAAAGTAAGTCACTCCAAATTTAGAGGCTAGCCTATTTGCGTTAGTTCCGTCAGCGGCCACAATGACCTTGCCACCAGACTCTGTGACGAAATCGTAAATTGAATCCGCCTCGGTCTGATCAATCGGTTTTTCTGGAGCTATAACGAGTAGCATGGTCCTATGAGGGTATTTCCAGTCGTTTACTAGCATTGGAGTTGACATGGTGTTAGCAATCGAATAACCATCGTCCTCCTCCAAGCTATCCCTCATATCCTTCAACTGAGCCAGTCCGTCGTAGTCCCCCTCACTTGAATAAGCAGAATAATGAGTGGCCTTTCCAACTACGAAAATCATTGGCAGGATGAGGAGTAATGCAGTCGTAATCCCCAGAGACCAAGTGACGTATGTGCCGAATTCTCGACCATCGTCTTTGTTATCCAAGCTAATCAACACCCTAACATAGGTTCAATCTAGCACCTACGGTGCTGTGCGGAGCGCGATTGCCCAATTATATGCTTCGGCAAAAAAAATCTCATTTCCCGCCCAATGCTAACTCAGTGTGCCGATTTAGACATTTACTTGTGAGGTGCACTAGTCCCGCCTATCCGTCTTGATTGATGCTGAAATAAGAATCATAATTACCGTCAGAAAAACTCCTATATTTGGCAAATTAGAACTTACCACCTCATCAATGGTGTCGCCCTCATTTCCTCCTTGATCATTTGTCCCCTCTTCCTTCACCGGAGGTGGCTCAACAGTAACTCTGACACTATCACTTGCTATCACAGAACCGCCAGAGTTCGTGGCGCCGTTCGATGAGATGACAACTTCCACCTCACAATTTCTTTGAGGATGGCTTTGGGACGCGGTGATCACCAAGGGCGAGGAAACTCCATTCTGTATATCACGACTAGTGAGTTCATCAAGGGAGTTAGTTGTCAGCAATGGGCAATTGTCGGATATTTCCACAGAACCAACCCTATCCGGTGCGTTACCTAGATTCCTAACTAATACCTCGAGCGTCATTTCAGACCCAGAATTCATCGGTCCAACTGGTTCCGATATTCTGATTTCCAAATCATAAATGGTTGGAATCAAAAGCTCTCCAGTGCTACTTCTTGAATCCGGAATTGGCTGAGGGACTGAACCCCTTGATGCCAACTGCCCGGTTATGCTGAACTCTTCAGTGGTTTCGGCGGGATTATCCCTGACATTGATGCCCGAAATTGCTAGGGTGAATGTCTTATTATTTCCAGCACCAATAGTCTCGGACTCTGGTCCGTCGTATTCTCCCTCAAACGGTATTTCATAGTCAAAATCCACAGTGATTGGTAACAGCTCGTTATTCGAGACGAAAAAGGACACAGTCACAGCCCCCGTTGAACTCAATTTGAAGGGATTATCTTCATCCTCTTGGGGGTATTCAATCCCTAGTTCCCAACCCGGAGGCTCAGGCTGCTGAGAGGCTACTATTGTCGAACACATGCAAAGTAAAGCAATGGAGGCGATAATAACTCCGACCTTCAAACTTAGCCCTCCAGTAGGGCACTACATGCTCTTCTGGTTAGAACTTTGACCATTTTTTTCCTGTAAGAGGGCGGATACCAAGTGTTTAGGACAGGCTTCACCGACCTTCTGACAGACTCAGATAACTTGGTCACACTATCTTTGCCATCCCATCCTTCTAAAGCCTCCATGGCCTGTTCAGTGTGTAACACGGGCACGGACTCCAAACCGGTCGTTGCTACACGCAAATCTTCGATGATGCCCCCCTCTCTTTTCCATGTCACTGCGACTCCTGCTTCAGGGAAATCCCAGCTTTCTCTCTGTCTTAGTTTCTGATAATCTCCTTCCCATTCAAATAGGTCCTCAGGGAAGGTGACATGTGTCACTATTTCACCTTCCCTTAGCACGTTTCTAGTCATCCCATCAAGTCTGAAGAACTCATTAATTGGCATCTCTCTGGATTCATCGTGTGACGAAAGGTGTATGGTCGCACCAAGGCACATCAGAACGGGAGCCAAATCAGCCTGGTATGTTGCAACACATAGGTCGTTCTGATTAGGAATTACTCTACAGTCTGCCCCAGTTCCACAATCACATTTATGGCACCAATCTATAGACTCCCGCCACTCCTCAGTTTGATTGTACCAGAAGCACCTAGTATCGAGACAGATATTTCCTCCCAATGTCGCGGATCTCCTGACCATCACGCTAGCTATCTTGCTGGCAGTTTGGGAGATTAAAGGATGAATAGAATCCGACTCAACTATTTCCTGAAGGCTTACCATGGCCCCTATTCTGAGTGGCGAAATTACATACAATTCATCGATTCCTGATAGTGAGATCACATCCTTCTTGGTATTGATGTGCCATTTGTAATTTGGAATAATATCGGTACCTCCTGAAATCCAGTCGTACTCCCTTCCCTCTGATGATAATTCTGAGGCTTTTGATAGTGCTTCATTCAACGTACTTGGGGTGTGTAAGTTGAACGGTGGCATCCTCACTCCACATCACCCCTATGCCTTCTCTCCGTGTGCTTCCATGCGCTTCCAGCTAAACCGGGATCTTCTAAATAACCATCCGGGGGTATTACTACCGCTGCCCATCTTGAGTCTTGTTCGTCTCCGGGAATCTCAGGGTCTAGTCCGAAAAGGGCCCCATTGTGATAGGGGGATGGGCTATCTGTAAGCCTTCTTTCCTTATCCCTTTTTGAGTGATCGATTGACCTTCTTTGTAGAGTTTCCTGCAGGGATGTAAACTCCAGTCTGGGAGGGGCCATGTCTGATGGTTCCCCAATCCCCTCAGATTTGCACCTTCTCTCGATCGCCTTGTACAATCTGTCTGGTGTGATCGGAAGCTCACTAACCCTTACCCCTATAGCATCGTAAACAGCGTTAACAACCGCTGGAAGTATGGGAAGCAGAGGTCCCTCCCCAGCTTCCTTAGCGCCAAACGGACCCTCAGGATCATTGGACTCAACGATTATCGGAGTGACATCTGGCATCTCATGAACCGTGGGTATCTTGTAATCCAAGAGGTCAGGATTCAGAAGATGCCCCGTCCGGCCATACTTCATCTCTTCACTGAGGACTTGCCCCAACCCCATGTGGCACGAACCAATAATCTGGCCCTCTACGGCCAACGGGTTGAGTGCCTTACCGCAATCATGAGCTGCCCAGACTTTCTCAACCTTAGTTTGCCCGGTCTCTACGTCCACATCAACCTCCGCGACATAAGCAGAAAATGAGTACGCAGGAGCAAGTCCGGCAGCTGCGCCTTTGTGTGCCCTTCCCATCGGGGGTGTACGGTACGAACCCGAGGAAACCAATGCCCCCCTGTCTTCTTGGGCCTTATGTAAGGCTTCCAAGTAAGAAACGCCAACTGCGGGATCTCTTTTGTCGAAGATTCGACGATCACCGATTACTAGACCCTCGATTTTCGAACCGGTAATTTCACTTGTCGCCTCCAATAACTCGTTCCTTATCTCCATTGCCGCTGAAATAGCCGCATTGGCATTCATGAAAGTTACTCTCGATGAGTAGGAGCCCAGATCAACCGGAGAAGTGTCACTTTCCTTGCTTCTGACTCTGATCATGTCGAGAGGGAGGCCCAGAACTTCAGCCACCGATTGAGCTACAACCGTATCAGATCCCTGGCCTATGTCGGCGGCACCAGTATGGACAGTGACTCCTCCGTCCATATCGATTTTCAAGTGAACTGTGGCGTGAGGGAACTTGTTTGGGTCCCAATGTATCGGGAGGCCACTTCCAGAGATGAAGAACCCGCAACCTATTCCTATGCCCTTCCCAAGAGGCATCTTTCTGAATTTTTCATCCCATCCGGACTCTTCTTTCACCCTTTCAAGACATTCCCTCATACCTATGCTTGTGACTCTAAATCCAGTAATCGTGGCACTGTGAGGGGGCAGTAGATTTGCAAGCCTGAAATCAATTGGATCAACCCCAAGCTGTTCAGCCAAATCATCAATCCCAGTTTCCACGGCGCACCTCGAATTCACCGCGCCATGGCCCCTCATGGCACCACTGGCTGGCTTATTGGTCCACACCCTGGCGCCAGTATAATGGAAAGCTCCAATTTCATAGGGTGCAGTATGGAGAACTCCGTTGTAATAGGTAGTCACATGTCCGAACGATGCAAAAGCACCTCCATCAATCAGGGCATCGGTCTCTATGCCACAGAGTCGACCCTCTGAATCTGCATGCAAAGACATTGATATCTTCGAAGGGTGCCTCCCTCTGTTTACCCAGAAAACCTCTTCCCTGTCGAAATTAATCCTCACAGGCCTGCCTGTCTTCCTAGCTAGAATAGCCGCGCACATTTCGTGAGGAAAAGGGTCCGACTTCCCGCCAAACCCTCCCCCTACGAATGTCCTATACACATTTATCTGATGCATAGGGATGTCCAATACGTCGGCAAGAGCTCTGTGCAAGTAGTGAGGCACCTGTTGAGGAGTGTAAAGCGTCAATCTGCCAGAAGGGTCCCAGTGAGCCACGACTGCGTGTGGCTCAGTAAACCCATGATTAACCCCGGTGAAAGTCCAGTTTGACTCGTGAGAGGCTAAAGAACTATCTTTCATATCAGAAATATTTCCAAACTGCTGGAACACCCTTTTTTGTACGTTTGAATCACCAATATGGTATTTGCCTCGGTCATGAATCGGGTTTTCGGAATCTTCCAGCCCCTGCTTAATATCATGAATGGAATCAAGGACCTCGTATTCTACCTCAATCAATCTACATGCCTCCCTAGCTGTAGGCTCATCAATAGCCGCGACACATGCCACTAGATCTCCGACATGTCTGACTTTCTCTACAGCCATGGCGTGCTCGTCTTTGGTAACCGGAAGGACACCAAACTTCCCCGGGGCGTCTTCCCCAGTAGCTACTCCCAAAACTCCTGGCAACTCTAGTGCTTTACTGATATCGATAGAGAGTACTCTGGCATAATGGTGAGGACTTCTCAGGATTCTCCCGATTACCTCTCCCTGGAGCCTGATGTCATCTCCATATTTTGCCTGGCCAGTTACTTTCCAATTACTGTCCACTAGGGAAGTGGGTTTTCCGATTACTTGGCCACTCACCAAGTCATCATGCCTGTGTGCCCCCCATGGCTGTTTCAAAGAACCCCCTTGTGATTCAGGAATTCTCGAGTAATCAGTCGGTTTGGAGAAACGATTTCTACCCCCTGAACCCGGCTTCGAGAA
>MDSY01069111.1_pt1 | contig 13510 bp, 15 predicted proteins | sample 811131 | NCBI WGS metagenome assembly MDSY01 (sample SAMN05326643, study PRJNA326480) | marine metagenome | isolation source: seawater | place: Atlantic Ocean: South West | collected 2010
AAAAACATTTTATCCAAAATAAAGAGGTTACTTATACAGAAATGGATAAGTTACCACCTCCTGCCTATGATTTGGTAGATTATAAAAAAATTGAAAAATTGATTATACAAACACAAAGAGGCTGTCCTGTTGGCTGTGCTTATTGTCCTTATTATTTATCTCAAAAAAATAAATTTCGCGCAAAAAGACCTGAAACTGTAATTAAAGAATTAATTTATTTAAAGAAACGCTTTAATATAAAAAGAATTGTTATTCATGATCCAATCTTGAGTTTAGATAAAAAAAGACTTACAGCTATTTGTAATAGAATAATAGAAGAAAGTTTAGATATAGAATGGGAACGTGAAACTCATTTAGCACATATAGATAGCGAATTATTATTATTAATGAGGAAAGCAGGGTGTGTTTTAACTGCTTTTGGCGTTGAATCGGCTAATGAAAAAGTATTAACTAATGTTAATAGAAGATTTAAAAAATGGGATGTTGCTAAACAAATAATTACACTTTGTAAAAAAATTGGAATATCGACAAGAGGGTATTTTATACTTGGATTACCAGAAGATAATATTAAAGGTTCTTTTGCAACAATAAAATTAGCAAAATTTTTAGGGTTAGATTTTGCCAGTTTTAATTTGCCAATCCCAATACCTGGTACTTTACCATATAATCAAGGTTTAGACATGGGGGTTTTAGATAAAAATGAGAAAATAAATAAACCTGATTTATTCTTTGATAAGATAAGTATTCATCATGATGGAAATGATATATCGCTTTCAAAAAATATATCTCAAAAACAATTGAAATATATTTTTAGAGTTGCTAATCATTATACAACTTTATTTAAAACAAAAGGTTTGATTCAAAAAATGATTAAGTTTTTAAAAATTTCTATATATGTCATTTTTATTTTATTTAATGAAATATTAAAAAAATTAAAAATATAATTAAAAGTATTTTTTTTGAAAAAGATAGTTATTTTAACTGGGTCAAATGGAAGCTTTGGAAGATTTTTATCAGAAAAGCTTATTAATAATGAAAATATTTTACCGATTTTAATAACTTCGAAAAAAACAAAAAAAAAAAATTATTTTCAACTGGATTTAAAAAAAAAAGATTCAATTAAAAACTTTTTTTCTTTTATTAAAAAAAAATATGGCGAACCAGATATTTTAATTAACAATGCAGCAGTTAATACAAAAAGAGGATTTTCTGATTTTTTAAAGAATTCCAATGATAAAAGAATTTTAGATACTTATTTTGTAAATAGTATTTCTTCAATTTTTTTTATAAAGTTTTTTTTAAATTTTGTCTCTAATAAAAAAACAAAAGAAAAAAAAGTAATTAATATGTTAACGCGTCATGCTATATGGGGTAATAAAAGACATGTTGATTATTATTCTTCAAAATCTGCTTTATATAATGCAACAAGAACATTAGCTAGAGATTATAAAAATTTTATTTTTGTAAATTTAATGTTAGGCCCAATAGGTTATAAAAAGAATAATTGTAGTCCAAATATTATTTGGAATGAAATTAATAAATTAATTTTTACTAAACAACAAAGTAATTATAAAGAAATTTATTTTGAGAATTTTTTTATTTTCATCAAAAGATTAATTATAAATCTCATAAATAATTTTAAAAGTATAAGATTAATTTCTTCAAAAAAATAAAATCATTAAATATTAATATCTATCAACAGAGGCAATTCTTAGAACATTTGTAGCTCCGCTCTCACCAAAAGGTACACCAGCAGTTATTACAACACGCTCACCTTTTTTTGCATACTTTTCTTTTTTTGCTAATCTTCCAGCTTTTAATACCATATCTTTAAAACTTCTTGCATCTTTTGTATGTATACAATGAACACCCCATACTAATGCCAATCTTCGTGCAGTATTTAAATTAGGCGATATTCCCATTATAGGAACATCAGGTCTTTCTCTAGCAGCACGTAATGCAGTAGACCCAGAAGTAGTATAAGTAACGACAGCTTTTGCAGACATAATTCTTGCTACATATTTTGCAGATTCTGTGATTGCATCTTCAGCAGTTGATTCTGCTTTAACATGACTGGCTTCATTTATATTTAAATATAATGGATCATTTTCAACTTTTTCTATAATTTTATTCATCATTAGAACAGATTCATTTGGATATAAACCAATTGCAGTTTCTGCTGATAACATTACAGCATCTGTTCCATCATAAATTGCAGTAGCAACATCAGATGCTTCAGCTCTTGTGGGTGTCGGATAATTTACCATTGAATCAAGCATTTGAGTCGCAACAACAACAGGCTTTCCTGCTTGTCTACAAGCATTTATAATTCTTTTTTGTTGACTGGGTAAACTTTCTAATGGAGTTTCAATTCCAAGATCTCCTCTAGCTATCATAATAGCATCTGAAACTTCAATTATTTTATTTAAATTTTTAAGAGCAATCGGTTTTTCTAACTTGGTTAATACAGACGCTTTACCTTTAATTATTTTTTTAAAGTTTAATACATCTTTTGCAGTTTCAACAAAAGATAAAGCTATCCAATCTACTCCTAATTTAAGAGCAAGTTTTAAATCTTCCTTATCTTTTTTTGTAAGTTTACCAGTATGTGATATTACATTGGGTATGTTAAAACCTTTATTGCTTGAAATAAAACCACTAAATTTTACTTTTGTTTCAATATAATTACTATTTTTTTTAGTAACTATTAAAGTTAATTTACCATCATCAACTAATATTCTATTTCCTTTTTTAATTTTTTTGTATATTTCTTTATGAGGTAAAAAACACCTATATTTGTTACCAGGTGTAGGATCTAAATCAAATATGAATCTTTTACCATTTTTAAGAAAAATAGGACCATTTTCAAATTTCCCAACTCTTAGTTTAGGTCCTTGTAAGTCCATTAAGATTCCTATTGGTCTTTTAACTTTTTTTTCTAAAGATCTTATTTCTTTGAATCTTTTTGTGTGTGCTGAAGCAATATCATGACTAAAATTTAATCTGAAAACATCAGCACCAGATGCAAAAAGTTTTCTTATAGATTTAGAGTCAGATGATGTTGGTCCTAATGTTACTATAATTTTTGCTTTTCTATTTCTTCTCATATATAAAATTTGAATAACTAACTATTAAATAGTAATTTTTTTTTTTCTTTACATGTTTTTTTGTAAAAATTACTTATATATTAATGAATTTTATAAGAGATAATAAAATATATGAAAAACACTTTCTTTTCAGTAGGGCTTGAGGAAGAATATTTAGTTGTTAATAAATACAATGGAGAACTTATTGTTGAACCACCTAAAGGTTTAATGAGAGATTGTAAGAAAAAACTTGGAAATCAAGTAAAACCAGAATTTTTAAAATCTCAAATTGAAGTAGGAACTAAAATTTGTAAATCTATTAAAGATTTAAAAAATAATTTAATTTTTTTAAGAAGAAGCATTGCTAAAATATTGGATAAATATGATCTTGCATTTATAGCAGTTTCCACACACCCTTTTTCTGGTTGGGAAACGCAAAAACATACTGAAAAAAGAAGATATTTTAATTTAGCAGATAAATTCCAAATTGTTGGTAGAAGACTTGTAATTTCTGGAATGCATATTCATGTTGGAATACCTGACAATGAATTAAGAATAGATTTAATGAATCAAATTTCATATTTTTTACCTCATCTTTTAGCATTAAGTACTTCTTCTCCTTTTTGGAAGGGGGAATTGACAGGATTAAAATCATATCGAGTTAGTATTTTTGACGAATTACCAAGAACAGGGTTGCCTGAATTATTTGATAGCTATGACGAATATAAAAGACATGTTAAAATTTTATTAAAATCAGGGTTACTAGATGATCCGAGTACTATTTGGTGGGATTTAAGACCAAATGTTAAATTTCCAACTTTAGAAATGAGAATATGCGATACTTGTACATCATTAAATGATGCTATTTCTATTGCTGCGTTATATCTATCTGTTATTCATATGGCATGTAGATTAAGGAGAGAAAATAAAAGATGGAGAATTTATTCCAGAATGTTAATTAGTGAAAATCGTTGGAGAGCTCAAAGATATGGTATAGAAAAGAATTTAGTTGATTTTGGTAAAAGTCAGTTAGTTTCATATGAAAAATTATTGGATGAATTAATTGATTTAGTGAGAAACGACGCAAAAGAATTAAATTGCATGAATGAATTAAAAAAAATTAAGAATATATGTAAAGTTGGAACAAGCGCAGATAAACAAATTAAAATTTATAAAGAAGAAATAAAAAAAACAAATAATAAGAAAGAAGCTTTAGAGAAAGTTTTAAAATTTCTTATTAAAGAAACAGTAAATTTTTAATTATGGAAAAACAAAAAAGAATTGAAATTGAATCAGAAGTGTTACGAAGATTAATTAAACATTTTAGAAAAAGAACAGATGTTCAAAATATAGATTTAATGAATGTAGCTGATTTTTGCAGAAATTGTTTATCAAAATGGTATATGAGCTCAGCAAAAAAGAAGGGTGTAAAAATAAATTATGAAGAAGCTAAAAAAATAATTTATGGAATGCCTTATGATGCTTGGAAAAAAAAATATCAAAAACCTATAAAAAAATAATGTAACATGAATATTTTAGTAACAGGCGCTGCAGGTTTTATCGGATTTCATTTATGTAAAAAGCTTTTAAATGATAAATATAAAGTTTTTGGAATTGATAATATTAATAATTATTATGATGTAAATTTAAAAAAAAATAGATTAAAACAATTACTAACAAAAAAAAATTTTAAATTTAAAAAAATTGATATTTCTAACGAAAATTTTGTAAAAAACATATATCCATCAGTAAAAAATTGTAAAATAATTATTCATTTAGCTGCCCAAGCCGGAGTTAGATATTCAATATCACATCCATATAAATATATAGAAAGTAATGTTAAGGCACAAATATCAATATTAGAATTAGCAAAAAAAATAAAAAAATTTAATCGTTTGATCTATGCAAGTTCGTCATCGGTTTATGGTTTTAACAAAAAAACACCTTTTTCTATTGAAGATAGAGTTGATAACCCAGCATCTTTGTACGGAGCTACTAAAAGATCAGGTGAATTGATTTCTCAATCATATTCAAAAATGTTTGGTATAAAATGCACTGCATTAAGATTCTTTTCAGTCTATGGTCCATGGGGGAGACCAGATATGGCAGCTTATATTTTTACTAAGAATTTATTTGAAAATAAACCATTAGATATATTTAATTTTGGAAGAATGGAAAGAGATTTTACCTTTGTTTCTGATATTGTTAGTGGAATTGTACCAATAATTAAATTAAAAGATTCTAGTTTACATTCAATTTATAATCTAGGTAATAATAAACCTGAACCACTTCTTAAATTAGTAAATATATTAGAAACTCTTTGCGGAAAAAAAGCAAAAATAAAAAAAAAGAATATGCAATTAGGAGATGTTAGGAAAACATATGCAAATATAAATCAAAGTAAAAAAGATTTAAAATTTAAACCAAAAACAAATTTGAAAGATGGATTGAAAGAGTTTGTTGATTGGTATAGAGAGTATCATAAAATTAATTAGTTATATAATTTATCAATCTCTTTTTTATATTTTTCATAAACTTTATTTCTTTTAATCTTCATTGTAGGAGTTAAAAAAGTATTTATTTCATTTTGATTTAAAATAACAAAATGATGTTTTCTTATTTTTTCTATAGAAGATAGTTTTGTATTTATTTTTTTTATGTGTAATAGAATTTTTTCCATTTCATCTTCAAGTTCACCTTTAAGTAAATCTTTATCTGTTTTAATAATTATTAAAGCAACTAAAAATGGTTTATTATCACCAAATATCAGCACCTGAGATGTGGATTCAAGAGTTGAGAATAAACTTTCAATTTTTTGTGGAGCAATATTATCACCACCCGTTGTAACAATAATATCTTTTTTTCTGTCAGTTATTATTAAATAATTATCTTCATCTAATTTTCCTATATCGCCCGTATATAGCCAATTATTTTTTATTTTTTCTTTAGTTTCTTTTTCTTTTCCTAAATAACCTTGCATTAAAATGTCACCTTTTATCAATATTTCACCATCACTTGCTATTTTAACTTTTACTCCTTTTATAGGAGGGCCAACTGTACCTATTTTATTAAATTCAGGTCTATTACAACTAACAGTAGGGGAAGTTTCTGTTAATCCATAGCCTTGCAAAATTTTAATTCCTATGGATTCAAAAAAAATATTTATATCATAACTTAACGCACCACCTCCAGATACAAAGAATTTTAAATCATTACCAAATATTTTTTTTATTTTATTATCAATTAATATTTTAAAAAAAAATTTTATTAATTTTGTAAAAACTAGTTTTTTTTTTTGATTTAAATAGATTTTTTTTCCTAAATTTAAATTTATTTCAAATAATTTTTTTAATATTTTTTTTTTAGAAAAATTATTTATTATTTTTTTGTAAATTGCATCATAAAGTCTAGGAACGGCTGCTATATAAGTAGGATTAACTTCTTTAATATTTGTAAATAATTTATCAAGATTTTCAGCATAATAAATATGACTAGAAGTTAATAAAGGTAAGAACTGTCCTGCTGTATGTTCATAAGAGTGAGATAGAGGTAAAAAAGAAATATATTTCTCATTATAAAAATTTATATTTTTGAAAATATCTAGGGATCCAATTAAATTATATTTAATAGATTTATGTGTTAATATAACACCTTTTGGCACACCACTTGTTCCTGATGTGTAAATTATACATGCTGGATCATTTTCATTTGTTTTAATTTTTATATCTTTTTTTTTTGTTTTTTCTTTCCATAAATCATCTAAAGAGATTATTTTTTCATTTCTTCCTCCATTAATTTTGTCAAATGAAATTATTTGTTTAACTGTTTTATTTTTTTTTATTGCTGGCAAGAAATTTAAGAATAATTGTTTATTTGATACAAATATTATTTTTGCTTTACAGTCATTTAACAAATACTCATAATCTTTTTTTGTATAAGTTGTATAAGCAGGTACAGTTATTCCACCTGCAAGCATTATAGAAAAATCACTAATGAACCAATTAGGATTATTTTCTGAGACAATTATTACTTTATCTCCTTTTTTAAGACCTAATTTAATAAGTTTATTTGATAACAAATTAATTTTATTTTTTACATTTCTCCAAGTGTAATATTTATATTCATTATTTTTTTTAAACCATAAAAGAGGACTATCAAGTTGCTTTTCAGATTCTTTGAAAAACATTTCAGGCAATGTTTTCCAATCAAAATTAGTAATATTATTTTTCATTTCATCAATTGATAATTAAATCGTTCTATATATATTTTATATCAATTATATAAATTTTAATTATATATAAATTGATTGATATTTTAGATAAAAATAAGTTTTCAAAAAGAGCTAATAGATATATTCAGTTAACAGGACAAGTTGGAAGTCTATTAACTAGACTTGGTGCAAATAAGTATCTTGGAATAGGAATTGATAAAGAAAAACATGCTTTAAATTTAAAAGAAAATCTAGGCAATATAAAAGGTCCTTTTATGAAAATTGCACAACTTTTATCAATGATTCCAGATGCTTTACCAATTGAATATTCAGATCAATTAATGCAATTACAAACAAATGCTCCGCCAATGGGAGATTCATTTGTAAAAAGAAGAATGGCTAATGAACTAGGAATTAATTGGAATAAAAATTTTTTATATTTTAATACTTCTGCATCTTTTGCCGCTTCTCTTGGACAAGTTCATAAAGCAAAATTAAAAAATGGAGATACAGTTGCTTGTAAATTACAATATCCTGATATGAAATCAGCAGTGAATGTTGATTTAAATCAATTTGAAATAATTTTAAATTTATTTGAGAAATATAATAAAGCAATAAAGACCAAAAAAATTTATTCAGAAATAAAAGACAGATTAATTGAAGAAATAAACTATAAAAATGAAATAAAAAATATTGATATATTTAATAATATTTTCAAAAAAACTCATTTCGTTAATGTGCCTAAAACGTATAAAAAAGTTTCTTCAGATAAATTAATAGTTATGAGTTGGTTAGAAGGTTATTCAGTCAGTGAAATGATAAATTTCTCAAAAAATAATAACAGTTTGCGAGAAAAACTAGCAACTAATATTTTTAATACATGGTATAAGCCCTTTTATAAATTTTGTTTAATACATGGTGATCCGCATTTTGGTAATTATTCTTTTAAAAAAAATGGAGATATTAATCTTTTTGATTTTGGTTGTGTTCGTATTTTTCCAACAAAATTCGTTAAAGGAGTTTTAGATTTATACCATGCCCTTGAAAAAAAAGATGAAGATTTAGCTGTAGAAGCTTATAAAACTTGGGGTTTTAAAAAGATTAACAAAAAATTAATTAAAGTATTAAATCTTTGGGCTTCTTATATATACGGACCGTTATTAGAAGATAAAAAAAGATTAATTCATGGCAATGAAAAAAAAGGTTACGGCTTTGATATTGCTAATAATGTTTATAAAGAATTAAAAAAAATTGGTGGAGTCGAACCACCTAAGGAATTCGTTTTCATGGATAGAGCCGCTATCGGTATGGGTTCTTTATTTATGAAATTAAATGTAAAAATTAATTGGTGTAAGTTATTTAATGAATTAATTAAAGATTTTAATGAAAAAAAAGCTTTTGATGATAGGGCTAAAATAATTAATTAGATTTAGTATCTTCTTTGAAATTTTCTTTTTCTTCTTAAAACTTCTGAAGCAACTCTTTTTCTTTTAACTGAAGGTTTTTCATAATGTCTTCTTATCTTCATTTCTTTAAACAAACCTTCTTGTTGCATTTTTTTTTTAAGAATTTTTAATGCAGTTTCTAAATTATTATCTCTTATAAATATTTGTACTATAGTAATCTCCGTAAATTATATTATTAATTTAATATTTAATCTGATAAGAATATGAGTAAAATAATATAATTCAATTGATTTTTATAAAAAAATGAATGATCAGGTAAAAAAGAATAGATTTTTGAAGGAATTTTTAGTTATTTCTAGTATTAATGGTTGGAATTTAGATTCTTTTGAAAAAACAAAAAAAAAATTAAAATTTAATTCAGATTTAGCGAATAAATTATTTACAAATAAATTAGATGATTTAATTTTATTTTATAATTTTAGTACTAATGATCAGTTATCTAAAATTTATAAAAAAAGAAGATTTAATAAAAAAAGTATTAGATTAAGCATTTTAAATGCTATAAAAATTAAATTTGAATTATTAAATAAAAATAAAGATTCAGTAAAAAAAAGTTCAATATTTTTGTCAAATCCATCCAAACAATTTTTATCAGGTAAAATTATCTATAAAACTGTTGACCATATATGGAAATTAATAGGAGATTTATCAAATGATTATAACTTTTATACTAAAAGAGCAATCTTGGCTTCTATATATAGTTTTGCAATGATAATGTGGTTAAATGATAAAAATAAAAATTTAGATAAAACTTTTAATTTTTTAGAAAAATCAATTATGAATATGAATGTTGTAAGCAATATAAAAAGTAAATTAAAAGAAACTATAAATCAATTTTTATAAAGGTTCTTTTCTTACTTTTTCACTTTGCTTCTTTCTAAATTCTTTTAATTTAGTTTCAATATCTTTGTTTCCTAAAGCAAGAATAGACGCTGCAAGTACTCCTGCGTTTTTTGCACCAGCTTTTCCTATTGCTAGAGTTCCAACTGGTATACCAGGTGGCATTTGTACAATCGATAATAAACTATCCATGCCCTTTAAACTTTTACTTTCAATAGGTACACCTAAAACTGGTAAATGAGTATGCGCTGCTATAACACCAGGTAAAGCTGCTGCCATACCAGCACCTCCAATAAATATTTTAACTCCATTTTTTTCTGCATCTGAAATATATTCTCTAAGTCTATCAGGTGTTCTGTGTGCAGAAATTACTCGAGATTCATTTTTTATTTCTAATTCATTTAGAATATCTGAAGCTGCTTTCATTTCTTCAGCATCAGATTCACTTCCCATTATTATTGCTACATCAATTTTATCCATTTTTTTTTATTAATTATTTTCTTCATTATTATAGTTATTTTGATTTTCTTCACTATCATTTGTTTCATTTATATTTTCTTCTTCTTTTTTATGTTTTTCTGCTATTTTGAGCCAATCTTTTTCATTACAAAAACCTAATTTTAAAGGATCTTTTGCTAATATGTTTTCATAATTCCAATGACTTTTATTTCTTATCGAATCAACAGTATTTTTTGTTGTTCTTATAAGTCTACATATTTCATTATCTGAAATACTTGGAAATTCTTTTAATAACCATTTTATAGCTCCAGGTCTTTCTTGTCTTTTAGATATAGGCGTGTATTTTGCTCCTTTTGCAATTTTTTTTGGTTTAGGTAATTCATTTTTATATATTTTTAATTTAAGTTTTGGATTTTTTTCGCATTTTTTTATTTCTTCACTAGTTAAAATTTTATTATTAATAGGATTTATACCTGGCATTTTACCTACTACTTCCCCATTTGCCATTGATTCTATTTCTAAAATATGTAATTCACTAAATTCAGATATTTGTTTAAAGGTTAGCGAAGTATTTTCTAATAACCAAACTGCTGTTGCCTTAGGCATTAAAATTTTTGCCATATTTTAATAATTAAGATTTAATGATAATTAGTTTCAAAATAATTAAATAATTAATGCTATTTTACCAAAATGTAATCCTTTATCCATATAAATATGGGCATTTTTTACTTTTTTTAATGGAAAAGTTTTTGATAAAATTGGTTTGATTTTTTTTTTTTCAAGCATTGGCCAAATATTTTTTTTTAACTCATTTGCTATTAATTCTTTTTCTTTTAATGATCCAATTCTAAGTGTTGAACCAGTAATGATAAGTCTTTTTAACATAATCATCAACAAATTAACTTTAACAACAGAACCAGTAAGCCATCCCAAATTAATTAGAGTTCCGTTTCTTTTTAAAATATTAATATTTTGTTGTAAATAATCTGCTCCAACAATATCTAAAACAAAATCAACTCCTTCATTATTTGTTTTATCCTTTACAAATTTTTCAAAATTTATTTTTTTAACATTTATTGGATAATGAGCACCTAGTTTCTTACATTTCTCTTTTTTTGAATCATTTCTTACAGTAGTAAAAACTTTTAAACCATAATTTTTAGCAAATTGTATAGCTGTAGTTCCAATACCACTAGATCCACCATGAATTAAAATTTTTTGATTTTTTTTAATTTGATTTTTTATAAATAAATTAAACCAAATAGTAAAAAAAGTTTCTGGAATAGTTGCAGCTTCTTCAAAACTCATATTCTTAGGAATTGATAAACATTGTGTTTGAGGAGCAATACAATATTCTGCGTAACCACCTCCAGAAACTAAAGCACACACTTTATTACCTTTTTTAAATTTTTTTGCATTTTTTCCTAATTCAACAATTTCTCCAGCAATTTCTAATCCTAAAACATCACTAGCATCTTTTGGAGGAGGGTAACCACCTTCTCTTTGTAAAATATCAGGACGATTTATACCAGCAGCTTTAACTTTTATTAAAACTTCATTTAATTTAGGTTTTGGGACTTCTCTATTACCTATGTATAATACGTCGGGACCTCCGTATTTTTTAATTTCAACTACTTTCACTTATTTATTTGGTTTATTATTTTCAGGTTTAGAAGTTGTGGTATCTTTTGATTCTTGTTTATTAGTTCTTTTATAAGCTTTATATTTTTTTTCAAATTTAGAAATTTGACCTTGTGTATCCATTAATTTTCTTTCACCACCACTCCATGCTGGATGTGATTTAGGATCTATATCTAAATTTAAAATATCTCCTTTTTTCCCCCATGTAGATTTAGTTTTAAATTTTGTACCATCTGTCATGACAACTTCAATTTCATGGTAATCAGGATGTATGTTTTTTTTCATAATTTATAACTATATTTTTTTTTTATTTTTTTTCAAATTTAATTATTACTTTATTTTCTTTATTTTTCGTATCGCCAAATGATTTAACAATTAAATTTTTAGCAGGAACACCTTCGTTTAAAAGTATAGTTCTAACATTAATTGCTCTATCAAGAGATAATCTTCTTGAATTATCATTACCATTATTAGTCTTAGCATAGGAAGTAACTTTAAAACTTAAATTATCTTTTTCTTTTTGGTTATTAATAAATTTTTGAATTTTATTTTTTTCATCATCTCTTATATTTGCACTATTCGATTCAAAAAAAATTTGCAGTTCGTTTGTTATTTTATTATTTGATTTTTTAATTCTTGAAGAATTATTTTCTTTGTAAGTATTTAGTTTATTTTTATTATCTAATTTAACTTCTTGTTTTTGTATCTCTTTTTTTTGTATTTCATTATTTTTCTTAATTACGTTTTCTTTTTCTTTAATTTTTCTTCTAACATCTTTTTTTATTTTTATTTCTTCATTTTTGTATTCCTTTCTTAAATTTTCAATAATTGATAAATTTATTTCTAAATCTTCTTGATATTTTTTTCCAATTTCAACAGGATCAATTTCAATAGCAAAACTTTTAAAACATAAGAATGTTAAAATCAATACATTGAATTTGAATATTTTATTTATTAATTGCATATTTTATTTCTCAAATTTATTTTTTAATTCATCAACTATGTTATTATTACACGCATATATATTTCCTGTATATAAATAATTTTCATTTTTGTAAATACCTCCAACAAAACCTCCAGCTTCTTTAATTATTATAGAACCTGCAGCTATATCCCAGCTTTTTAAATTAAATTCCCAAAAAGCATCATATCTTCCAGCTGCTACGTAAGCTAAATCTAATGATGCAGCACCATATCTTCTAATACCTGAAGAATTTTTCATTATATTTTCTAAAGTTTTTAAATAATTCTCGTGAGTATTTTCCATCCCTTTCCAAGGAATACCTGTTGAAACTAATGCATCTTTTAAATAGTTTCTTGCTGAAACTCTAATTCTTTTATCATTTAAAAAAGCTCCAAAACCTTTTTCTGCCCAAAATAATTCATCTTTTATTGGATCATAAATAATTCCAGAAATAATTTCTCCTTTAACCATTAATGCAATAGAAATTGCAAAATGAGGTAATCCATGGAGAAAATTTAATGTTCCATCTAAAGGATCGATAATCCAATTTTTTTCGTGTTTATTAAAATCAATTTTTGAATTAATTTCCTCTGATATTATACCAATTTGCGGATATGCTTTATTTAATATTTTTATAATTATTTTTTCTGAACTTATATCAGCAGAAGTTACAAAATCACCAACTCCTTTTTTTGAAACTTGAAGATTTTCAACTTCTCTAAAATCTTTTATTAAAATATTCCCAGCTTTATAAGCTGCTTTTGTCATGATATTTATAATTGGCGGCTTAATAGTCATTTTTTTTTATAAAAAAATATTTTATTTATTTAACTTTTTCAACATA
>MDSY01117833.1_pt1 | contig 13509 bp, 12 predicted proteins | sample 811131 | NCBI WGS metagenome assembly MDSY01 (sample SAMN05326643, study PRJNA326480) | marine metagenome | isolation source: seawater | place: Atlantic Ocean: South West | collected 2010
ATGTGAAATTTCTTAGCATTTTATATAATTTAAAATTACCATAAATATATATATCCAACAAACTTGGTAAATCCAGTTATTATAAAAACAATTATTAAATACGCATAATTCATAATTTGTATTAAATGGTTATTTACATAAAAAATTAATATGATTTGGTTACATAAGATTTAAGTTGATCTATTTCTTTTTTTAATCTTTTAGTCCTATCTCTTACTAAATCCCCTATACTAACAACCCCAACAAGTTTTCCTTTATCTAAAACAGGCAAATGTCTAAAATGTTTTTCAATCATTAAAGATAAAAGATCTTCATTATTATCTTTTAATTCACATGTATAAACGTTTTTAGTCATTAATTCTGCTGCTTTTGCATTTCTTACTGATTTTTTTTGAGTAAATCCACGTACAATATCTCTTTCAGATAAAATTCCAATTACTTTATTATTTTCTAAAATAACTATAGCCCCTATATTCTCTTTTGCTAAAATAATAGAAATATCAATTATTTTAGTATCTTTTGTAGCAGTATAGGTTTTGCTACCTTTTTTTTTTAAAATATCCCTTATTAACATTTAAATCCTTTTCTTATATGATTCTTTTATAAAATAAATTTTTTTCAACATTTTTTTTTATTTTTTTTATGGTAAAGAAAGTTTTAGATGTAAAAGGATTAAGGTGCCCAATACCAGTTTTGAAAGCAGAAAAAATAATTAAACAATTAAAAACTGGAGATATCTTAGAAATATTAACAACTGATCCTAAATCAATAAATGATTTTCAAGCTTTTTGCGAGGTAAATAATTGTTTATTTCAAAATTCAAAAAAAGAAAAAAATATAATAAGTATTGTTATTTGTAAGAGTCTTTAATTATTTTATTTTCATTAATTGTTAATGTTAATAATGCAGGAACGATAACTAAAATAAGAATTGCTGATAAAAATAGGCCGCCTATAACAACCGATCCTAATCCTTTATATAATTCTGAGCCGGCTCCAGGAAATAAAACTAAAGGAAACATTCCGAAAATACTTGTAAGAGTAGACATAAAAATTGGCCTCACTCTTGTTTTTGCTGACTCAAAAATGGCATCTATTTTTGACATCTTTTTTTCTTTTATAAGATCTACAGTTTTTAATACTAATAAAATTGAATTATTAACCACAATCCCAATTAAAATTAGAAATCCTAGTAAAGTTAGCATGTCTAATGCTTGGTAAGTAAAAAGATTTAAAATTTTTAAACCAATAAAACCACCAACAGTAGCTAGTGGCACTGCAATCATTATTACTAAAGATAATATAAAACTTTCTAAAAGAATTGCTAAACTTAAAAAAACTAAAACCAAAGCAATTGCAATAGATAAAGACATTGAATCTAAAGTTTGTGATAATTTATCAGCTGTACCTGATAGATCTATTGTAATACCATTCTTAAAAGCTTCATCGTTTAAACCTTTTACAATAGCTTCATCTAATATGTCTATTGCTACTTCTAAAGGAATTTGGGTAGGAGGTCTAATTTCTAAAGTTACTGTTCTTTTAAAATCAATATGACGAATTGAAACTGCGCTTGATGTAATTTCGTTTTTAGAAACTGACGAAAGTGGGATAGTCATACCAGTTTTTGAAACAATAGGAATATTAGCAATTTGTTGAGTAAAATTAGTTTTTTGGTCTTTTTTTCCTATAATTCTTAAATCCATATTTTTACCTTCAGCAACTATTTCATCTATCCACAATCCATCATTAAAAGCATCCATACTGTTTGCAAATTCTTTAACAGTAATACCGTTTTCTGATAATTTTTCCATGTCTGGAATAAATCTTAATTCAGGAGTTCCTAACTCTAAACCAGGCTTAGGTCTAATTTGAGTTCTGCCAAGTTTTTCAGGAAAAACATTATTAGTAATAAAAAAAGCTTTTTTAGTTATATCTAAAATATCATTTAAATTTGAACCACTAAAATTTACATCAATTTTCCTACTACCACCTGCTGTTCTTCCAAAAATAGATGTTTGATTGATAAAACCTAAAGTTCCAGATTCTTGAAAAGCAAGTTTTTCCATTAAAGGAATAATTTTTTTAACATTATTAGGGTTTTGGGTTGAAGCACCAATAAAAATTCTTGTTGAAGTTGACACAAAGAAAAAATTATTTATTCTCGGATAATCAGTTGCTGTTAAGTCACCGCCTTCTTCTAAGACAAAATATGGTTTAATTTGACTTTCAATATTATTTGCAATTTCACTGGTTGTATTCAAATTATATCCTGGAGGAGGTATCAAGACTCCAAAAATTAAATTTTTGTTACCTTCTGGTAAATATTCTAATTTAGGTTTTAGGAAAAAAAATCCGATAATAGTAGTTAAAACAATTAATGATATTGTTATTGAAGCTTTTCTTTTAGATGGCAAAACCCATGCTAAATATTTGTAAAATTGATATAAAAAGTTTAAGGCAAATTTTTCTAAAAATTTTGGATTATTAAATTTCCAAATTTTTTTTTTACTATCACTTTGTAAAAGGTGTAATTTGTTTGAAATAACGGGAATTAGGGTTATTGCTAAAATTAGAGATAAAGTTATCGCGACACATATTGCAACAGATATATCTCTAAATAATTGGCCTGCTTCTACTTGAACAATTAATAAAGGAATAAATACTAAAACCGTTGTTAAAGCTGATAAAAAAATTGCTTGCCATACTTCTTTAGCACCGATTAAAGAAGCTTCATAATCACTTTTACCCATTTCTTTATGTCTGAAAATATTTTCTAAAACAACAATTGCTGCATCAATAACCATTCCAACAGCAAAAGCTAATCCAGTTAAACTTATAACATTTATAGATTTACCTAAAATAGACATAGCAACAAAAGTTCCAATTATTGTGAGAGGGATTGTAGTCGCTATAACTATTGTAGCTCTTGCTGAATTTAAGAATAATAATAAAATTAGCGCCGCTAGTAAGCCACCAATAATTATATTTTGTTGGACAAGATCTATAGATGAATTTATATAAATAGTTTCGTCATATACTTGTTTTAATTCCAATCCTTGCTTATTCAATAAAGGGTTTAATCTTTTAATAGTTTCTTTTACTTCTTCCATTGTTTCTAAAACATTCACTCCTACATCTCTAACTAGGTTTAAAGCAATTACTTCTTTTCCTAATGATCTTATATACGCAGTAGGTTCTTTAATTCCGTATCTAACATCAGCTACATCTTCTAAAAAAATTTTTGAAGAAAATTGAGTTTGTTCGTCTCTATTAACTTTAAGTACAACTTTTTTAATTTTTTCAGGATTATCTAATTGTCCTTCAGCTCTTATTAAATATTTCCTTTTTCCTTCATCTACATCTCCTGCTGTTAAAGAAATGTTTGATGAAATTAAATTTTTTGCTATATCTGAAATTGATAGTTTGTATAAAGATAGTCTTTGTGGGTCTACAATTACTTGCATTTCAGTTTTACTTCCTCCAAAAATATTAGATCTTGAAATACCAGGAATTTTTTCGAATTCAGTTTTTACTAAATTTTGAGCTAAGTCTCCAAATTCAGCCATAGGTTTATTCATTTTTTTTATTGGCCTTAACATAATCCAGGCTATTGGAGCATCTTCACTACCAGAAGTCTCAATTGTGGGCTTCATAATTTCTTCTGGCATACCTCTTACTCTATCTAAAGCATTTGATACCATTAATAATGCAGTTTGATAATTTTTAGTTGTATTAAATTCGAGTTTTATTTCAGATTTTTTGTCGTAGGAATTACTTCTTATTCTTTCTACACCTTTTACAGATTTTAAAACATCTTCTTGTTTTACAACAATTTCACGTTCTACCTCACTTGGAGATCCACCTTGCCAATTTGTTGTAATTTCAATTAAAGGCTTTCTAACGTCAGGAGTAAGTTGAATTGGTATTTTAAATAAAGCTACAATTCCTGAGAAAATAATTAATATTATTAATGCATAAATTATAATTGGTCTTCTCAGACAATTTTTAATAATATCCAATTTAGTTTCTTTCCTCTATTTTAACTTTTTGATTTGGTATTAATCTTTCATTTCCTCTAGTAACTATTTTTTCACCTAATTCTAATCCGCTAATTATTTCTATTGAGTTTTGATATGGTATTCCAGTTTTTACAGGTTTTAATTTTGCTAAATTATCTTCTATTACAAATACAACAGTATTACCATTTTTGATTAATAAAGCATCTTTAATTATTGTTTTTATTTGCTTTTTTGATTTCAGAAAAACTTTTAAATTTATATTTTGGTTAATTAATAAATTTGATTTTTTTTTATTAAATAAAGGTTTAAATCTTACAATAACAGTTCTTGTATTTGGATTTTCTTTTGGAACAATTGAACGAAAAGATGATTTTAAAATTTCTCCATTAGATAAAATAATTTCTGCATCTTTTTTTTTATTTAACAAAGAAATTTTATCAGTAGGAATATTTGCCTCTATTTCAAAATTTTCATTATTAACTAATTCAAAAACTTCATTACCTGTATTAACATAATTTCCTTTAGTAACTAATCTCTTTGATATATAACCAGAATAAGGAGCCTTTAAAATTGCATCATCATAAATTATTTTAGCTTTATTATATTGTGATGTAATTTTGATTAAATTTCCTTCTGCAGCTTTTACTATATTAATTTGATCTTCATATTCTGCTCTTTTAAATGAAGGAGAATTTTTTAATAACTCTAGTCTTTCAAGTTTTTTTTCTTCTAATTCTAATTTAGCTAAACTTTCAGATAGTTCGCCTTCTTTATTATTTTTATCTGCTTCTAATTCATCAGCTTCGATTTTAAGTAAAATATCTCCTTTTTTAACAAAATCTCCAACTTCAACATAAACCTCTTCAATAGGCCCTGGACTTTTAACAGAAATTGAATCGCTTTTAAATGGAGCTATTCTTGAATTAACTATATAAGTTTCATTAATATATTCTTTTTTTACAGTCTCTATTGAAACTTTCGGAAGTATTTCAGTATTTCCCTGTAATACTTCAGTGTTATAATTTATAAGTATAATTATAAAGATGAATAAAATAATTTTTTTCATAATTTATTTAACAATTAATATTTTAGTAAAAGTATTTTTAAGATAAATTTATTTATTATGTCAACAGCTATTGTAACACATAAAGATTGTATTCTACATGAAACTGGAATAAATCATCCAGAAAGTAAAGAAAGACTGATTGCAATTAATAAAGAATTAAAATCTTTTAAATCAAAAAAAATAAAATGGTTTGAAGGAGAAAAAATTGAAACAAAATATTTTTTAACAGTACATTCAGAAGACTATTTTAAAGATATAAAAAACAAATCTCCTAAAGAAAATCCAATAAAAATTGATCCAGATACAATTTTAAGTAAATATAGTTTGGAAGCTGCTTTGCAAGCTACAGGATCAGTTTGTAAAGCTGTTGACATTATTTTCAATAAAAAATTTAAAAATGCTTTTTGTCCAATTAGACCACCTGGCCATCATGCTGAATATCAAAAAGCTATGGGATTTTGTTTTTTTAATAATGTTGCTATAGCAGCTAATTATGCAAGATTAAAATATAAAGTTAAAAAATGTGCTGTTATTGATTTTGATGTACATCATGGAAACGGTACTCAAAAAATGTTTTGGAATGACTCAAATATGTTTTATGCCTCAACACATCAAGAGGGAATATTTCCAGGTACAGGTTTTAAAGATGAAACAGGCATTAATAATAATATAGTTAATGTTCCTTTACCTGCAGGTACTGATAGTTTATTATTTAAAAAATCATATGAGGATATAATAATTCCAAAATTAAAAAAATTTTCACCTGATATAATCTTTGTTTCTGCTGGTTTTGACGCACATATAAATGATCCATTAGCAGATTTCAGATTAATAAATGATGATTTTTATTGGATAACTAAAAAATTGAATGATTTTGCTACTAAAAATTGTAACGGAAGACTAATTTCATGTTTAGAAGGGGGATATAATATTAAGGCTTTATCTAAAAGTTGTTTAGAACATGTTAAAGGATTAATTTTATAATGGAAAAAAATGTAGAAGATAATTTAAACGATCTTTCATTTGAAGATGCTTTAGAAGAATTAGAGAACATTACAGAAAATTTTGAAGATGGTAATTCAACTTTAGAAGATGCTGTAAATTTATATGAAAGAGGAGTTAAATTAAAAAAACATTGCGAAAAAAAATTAAATGAATCAAAAAAAAAAATAAATGAAATTAAAATTGATACTACTAATTCAGTAATAGAAAAAAAAAAATAAGATGGTCAATTTAAAATTAGACTTAGAAAATACACAAAAGAAAATTGATAAGACAATTAAGTCACTTTTACCTAGAGGCAGAGGTATAGAAAATAAATTATTTAAAGCAATAGAATATTCTATTTTATCTACTGGAAAAAGATTAAGGCCATTTCTAGTTATTCAATCTTCTAAATTATTTGATGTAGACGAAAAATACGCCTTGAGAGTCGCAACAGCTATAGAGATGATACATGCTTATTCACTGGTTCATGATGATTTGCCTTCTATGGATAACGATACATTACGAAGAGGGATACCGACAACTCATAAAAAATATAATGAGGCAACTGCAATTTTAACTGGAGATTCTCTACTTACTTTATCATTTCAAATTCTTTCTGATGATTTGACCCATAATGATTCAGAGGTGCGCTGTGAATTAATTTCCGAATTAGCTAAAGCAGCAGGTGCTCAAGGCATGGTTGCAGGACAAATGATGGACCTTGAAGCTGAAAAAAAAAAATTTAGTATTGGCGTGATTACTAGAATTCAAAGGCTAAAAACAGGAGCATTAATCGCATTTGCTTGTAATTCTGGTGCAATTCTAGGTAAGGCAGATAAAAAACATAGATTTGCTTTACAAGGTTTTGCTCATGATATTGGTTTAGCATATCAAATTAAAGATGATTTATTAGATGTTACAAGTACTACAAAAGAGTTAGGAAAAAAAGTTAAAAAAGATAAAAAAGCAGGAAAAAAGAATTTTGTTTCAATTTTAGGAAAGGAAAGAGCAAAAAAACAATTAGAATTTCTTACAAATCAGGCAATTAAACATTTAGAAATATTCGATTATAAAGCAAATTTACTTAGAGAAATTGCAAGATTTATTGTAGAAAGAAATAAATAATTAAATATAATGTATTTTTACTATGACAGAAAATAATAAATCGTTATTAAGTCAAATAGATTTACCAAGTGATTTACGTAAATTATCTAAAGATCAATTAATTGTTTTAGCTGATGAATTAAGAAATGAAACTATAGATGCAGTTTCTGTTACAGGAGGACACTTAGGTGCAAGTTTAGGAGTAATAGAATTAACTATAGCAATTCATTATGTCTTTAATACCCCAAAAGATAAACTTATTTGGGACGTTGGACATCAAGCATATCCTCATAAAATTTTAACTGGAAGAAAAAATAAAATTAGAACGCTTAGACAAAAAAATGGACTTTATGGATTTACAAAAAGAACAGAAAGTGAATATGATCCTTTTGGTGCAGCTCATGCTTCAACTGCAATGTCTTCTGGTTTAGGAATGGCTATAGCAAGAGATTTAATGAAAAAAAAAAATCATGTTATTTGTGTAGTTGGAGATGGAGCAATGAGTGGAGGTATGGCTTATGAAGCAATGAACAATGCTGGTTCTGAAAAATCACGATTAATAGTTATTTTAAACGATAATGACATGTCTATTGCGCCTCCTGTTGGCGCTTTAAGTAATTATCTTTCTAGATTAATTTCTTCTGGTACATATCAATCACTTAAAGATATAAGCGGTAAAATAGTTTCGAAAACATTTCCTGATAGAATAGGAAAGGCTGCAAAAAAAGCAGAAGAATTCGCTAGAGGAATAGTTACTGGAGGAACACTTTTTGAAGAATTAGGTTTTTTTTACGTTGGTCCAATAGATGGACATAATATGAAAAATTTAGTACCTGTTCTAGAAAATGCAAAAAAATATAAAAATGGACCTATATTAATTCACTGTGTTACAAAAAAAGGTAAAGGATATGATCCGGCAGAAAAATCTGATGATAAATATCATGGAGTAAATAAATTTAATGTGGCTACTGGAGTTCAACAAAAATCTGAATCTAAAGCACCATCATATACTAAGGTTTATGCAAATAGTTTGATTAGTGAAGCAAAAAAAGATAAAAAAATTGTCGCTATAACTGCTGCAATGCCAGGTGGTACTGGAATAGATTTATTTCAAAAAGAATTTCCAAGTAGAACTTTCGATGTTGGTATTGCAGAACAACATGCAGTAACTTTTGCTGCTGGTTTAGCTGCAGAAGGTTTTAAACCATTTGCAACAATATATTCAACTTTTTTACAAAGAGCTTATGATCAAGTTGTTCATGATGTTGCAATACAAAAATTACCTGTTCGTTTTGCAATGGATAGAGCAGGACAAGTTGGTGCAGATGGAGCAACTCATGCAGGCTCATTTGATATAGCTTATTTAGGTTGTTTGCCTGGATTTATATTAATGGCTCCTGCAGATGAATCGGAATTAGTTCATATGGTGGCTACTGCTAGTCAAATTAATGATCGTCCGTGCGCTTTCAGATATCCAAGAGGAGACGGTATTGGCGTACAGATTCCTACTGAAGGAATTCCTTTAGAAATAGGTAAAGGTAGAATTATTAAAGAAGGTAATAAAATTGCAATTTTATCTTACGGATCAAGACTCTATGAGTGTATTAATGCTGCAGAAATATTAACTGCAAAAGGATTATCTACAACAGTAGTGGATGCAAGATTTTGTAAGCCTTTAGATACAAAATTAATAAAACAATTAGCTTTAGAACATGAAACGCTCATAACAGTTGAAGATGGGTCCATCGGTGGTTTTGCATCACATGTAACTAAGTTTTTAAGTAATCAATCTTTATTAGACGGAGCTTTAAAATTTAGATCTTTATTTTTTCCAGATGTTTTTTTACCACATGGAAAACCTGAAGAACAGTATGAAGAAGCTAATCTTATGTCCAAAGATATTGTACATTGTGCATTACAGACTTTAAGTAATAATTATTTAAAAAAAGAAATTGATTTACTTTAATTTTTTAAGATTGAAAAATTTTGTTTCTTAAAAAATGATCAGCTAAAATACAAGCTAACATTGCTTCACCAATTGGTACTGCTCTAATTCCTACACACGGATCATGTCTTCCGCCAACAGAAACTGTAGTTTTTTTTAATTTATTAGTCACTGTTTTTTTTGATTTTAAAATAGAACTTGTTGGTTTTACTACAAATCTTGTAATTATATTTTGTCCTGATGATATACCTCCTAAAATACCACCAGCATGATTTGATTTAAAATGGACTTTTCCTTTTTTAAGAACCATTTCATCAGAACTTTCTTCACCAGGAATAAACGCTGATGCGAAACCACTTCCAATTTCCACACCTTTTACTGCATTAATACTCATTAAGCCTTTTGCAATATCAGCATCTAATTTATCATAAACAGGTTCCCCAAGCCCTGTAGGAATACCACATGCTTCTAATTCAATAATAGCACCTATAGACGAACCATTCTTTCTAATTTGTGTTAAATAATTTTCCCAAATTTTTACCATTTTTTTATCAGGACACCAAAAAGGATTTTTTTTTACAAAATTCCAATCCCAATTATCTCTATTTATATGTAAAGAACCGATTTGAATTAGAGCACCACGAATTATAAATCTAGAACCAAAATTAGTTGCTAAAATTTTTCTTGCAATCGCACCTGCAGCAACTCTCATTGCAGTTTCTCTAGCAGAAGATCTTCCACCACCACGATAATCTCTAATACCATATTTTTTTTCATAAGTATAATCTGCATGACCTGGTCTAAACTTATTTTTTATTTTTTCATAATCTTTAGATCTTTGATCTTCATTATAAATAATAAATGAAATTGGTGCACCAGTCGTATAATTATTGAAAACGCCAGATAAAATTTTGATTTTATCCTTTTCTTTTCTTTGTGTGACAAATTTACTAGTACCAGGTTTTCTTTTATCTAAATAGAATTGAATTTCTTTTTCTTCAATTTTAATTTTTGATGGCACTCCATCTATTGTACAGCCTATAGCTGGACCGTGACTTTCACCCCATGTTGTAAACTTAAATATTTTACCAAAACTATTTCCAGGCATTTTTATTTTTCTTCAAAAAGGTCAGGAGCATTTGAATCTTTCATTCCAATAATATTATATCCTGAATCAACGTGATGAATTTCTCCAGTAACTCCTTTAGAAAGATCACTTAATAGATAAACCGCAGATCCAGATATATCTTCACTAGTTATATTTCTTTTTAGAGGGGAATTTTGTTCATTCCATTTTAAAATATAATTAAAATCACCAATTGCAGATGCTGCAAGAGTTTTAATAGGTCCTGGAGATAATGCATTTACTCTGATATTTTTTTTTCCTAAATCATTTGCTAAATATCTAACGCTAGCTTCTAAAGCAGATTTTGCAATTCCCATGACATTATAATGAGGCATAAATTTTTCTGATCCAAAATATGATAGTGTTAACAACGAACCACCATTATTCATTAATTTGCTTGCTTCTCTTGCAACGCTAGTAAAAGAATAGCATGAAACATTTAATGTTTTTTTAAAATTTTCTTTACTTGTATTTAAATATTTTCCTTTTAATTCATCTTTATTAGAAAATGCTATTGCATGAACTACAAAATCAATGTTACTCCATTTTTTTTTTATTTTTTTGAAGATTTCACTAATATCTTGATCTTTCTCAACATTACATTCTAAAACTAAAGGTGATTTGATTTCTTTAGCTAAAGGCTCAATTCTTTTTTTTAAAGCATCACCTTGATAAGTTAAAGCTATTTCAGCACCTGATTCTTTTAATTTTTTTGTTATAGCCCATGCAATAGATCTATCATTAGCTATACCCATTACTAATCCTTTTTTATTTTTCATTAATAAATTATTTTTCATAATTTTTTAATATACAAATTATAGATAGTAATTTTTTTTTTTAATTTTAGTTAATATTTTAAGCAGCTTTTTTTAATTTTAATTTTTTCCAGGTAATTATAAGCGCATTGATTAACTCATCTATCATTTTATCAGTATGTAGTGGAGAAGGTGTAATTCGTAATCTTTCTTCCCCTCTAGGAACTGTTGGATAATTTATTGGCTGTAGATATACTTTATGTTTTTCTAATAATTCATCTGCTGCTTTTTTACATAATTTACTGTCACCTATAATAATTGGAATTATATGACTTTTAGTTTTCAAAAAAGGAATATTTGCAGCAAGTAATTTTTCTTTAATTAATAAACATTTTTCTTTTAATTTATCTCTTAATTGTTGATTATCTTTTACATATTTTATACTTGCAATTGCTCCAGCTGCAATTGATGGAGGTATTGAAGTGGTAAATATAAAACCTGGAGAATAACTTCTTATAAAATCAATAATTGACTTACTAGAAGATACATAACCACCTATTAATCCAAATGCTTTAGCTAAAGTTCCATTAATAATATCAATTTCATGCATTATTTTTTGTTCTTGAGATATTCCACCACCATGTGATCCGTAAAGACCAACAGCATGAACTTCATCTAGATACGTTAAAGCATTATATTTTTTTGCAAGTTTTACAAATGATTCAATAGGAGTGAAATCACCATCCATTGAATAAACAGATTCAAATACAATTATTTTTGGTTTATTAATATCAACTTTTTTTAAAAGAGATTCTAAATGTTTGCAATTATTATGTTTAAAAATAAATTTTTCTGCTTTGCTATTTCTAATACCATTAATTATTGAAGCATGATTTTTTTCATCAGAGAAAAATACACAACCATCTAGTTTGGAACCTAAAATATTTAAAGATGAATCGTTTGCGACATAACCAGAAGTGAATAGTAAAGAAGATTCTTTTTCATGTACACTGGAAATTTCATTTTCTAAAGCAATATGATAATAATTTGTTCCTGAAATATTTCTTGTACCACCTGATCCAGCACCAATTTCATTCATTGTTCTTTCTATTGCTTCTAAAACAAAAGGGTGTTGCCCCATACCTAAATAATCATTACTACACCAAACAACTATGTTTTCTTTTTTTATTAAGTCATTAAATTTGGCATTAGGAAACGAACCAGCAATTCTACCTATATCCCTAAAAACTCTATATTCACCTGATTTTTTTAGATTATTTATAGCTTCTGAAAAATATTTTTTATAGTCCATAATTAAAAAGAATATATAATTATTATAGTCAATAACAATGTAACATAAGTTTAACATACGACAATGGTTTTAATTATAGGTGGAGGAATTATAGGTTTATCAATAGCTTGGCGTCTTATAGGTATTGGAAAAAAAGTTATAATTGTAGATAAAAAAAATTTAGGAAAGGAAGCGAGTTGGGCAGCAGCAGGAATGCTTTCTGGTAGATTAGATTTGAAACCTTGTGAAAAACAATTACTACCAATTTTCGAAAAAAGTCATTTAGAATGGCCTAAATTTGCAAAAGAACTTGAATCTAAATCAGGAAAAAGTATTGGTTATAGGAAAGAAGGCACATTAATGGTTTCATGTGATTTTAATGAAGAAAAAAAATTAAAAAACAATTATAATTTTCTTAAAAAGAACAAAGCAAATATTTTTTGGCTTTCTGGGAAAGAAATTAGAGAAAAAGAGCCATATGTATCTAATAATGTGTTATCAGGTTTTTTTTCACCAGAAGATCATCATGTAAATAATCGTTATATTCTTGATGCATTGATAACAATATTAAAAAAAAATAAAAACAATTGTATTTTTAAAGAAAATACTGAAGTTGAGAAAATTATAACTAAAAAGAATCAAGTTGTCGGTGTTAAAACAAAGAATGAAATAATTAAAACTAAAGAAATAATTATTTGTTCTGGAGCTTGGACAAATAAAATTAAAAATATAGCAGTAAAAGAAGTTTCAATCAGACCAGTAAAAGGTCAAATGATTTGTTTAAAAATGCCGAAAACTACTGAATTATTAAAACATATTTTGTGGAGAGAAAATGTTTATTTAGTACCTAGAGATAATTCTGATTTAATTATTGGTTCTACGGAAGAAGAAATGGGTTTTGATAAAAATTTAACAGCAGGAGGAATTTATAATTTATTAAAAATAGCAAGAGAAGTGTTACCAGGAGTAGAAGATTTATCAATTGTTGAATCTTGGTCTGGCTTGAGGCCAACAACCAGAGATGAAGCGCCAATTATAGGTCCATCAAAAAAAATAAGGGGATTAATATACGCAACAGGACATCACAGAAACGGAGTACTTTTAGCTCCATTAACATCAAATGTTATAAAAAATTATTATTTAAATGGTAAGATTGGGAATGATTTTGATAATTTTAAACCTGGTAGATTTATAATTTAATAAATGAAAAAAAA
>MDSY01005275.1_pt1 | contig 13508 bp, 11 predicted proteins | sample 811131 | NCBI WGS metagenome assembly MDSY01 (sample SAMN05326643, study PRJNA326480) | marine metagenome | isolation source: seawater | place: Atlantic Ocean: South West | collected 2010
TAGGAATCTTGCATAATGTATTAACTTGGGAAAATTGGAATAAAAAAGGAAATGTACAGGCATCTGCTAGGAAAGCTCGGTACCAACTCCTTACTAAATGGGCAGTAGAAAATAATATTAGTTGCGTAGCCTTGGGCCATAATAGTGATGATGTTGTAGAGAACTTTTTTATACGACTTTCTCGTGGATCTGGAGTTGATGGGCTCTCGCAAATGCTACCTTCATTTGAACTTGATAATATAATTTATTTAAGACCATTGATTGATGTAAGTCGAGAAGAGTTACGAACATTCTTAAATGTAACGAAGAATAAATGGATTGAAGATCCTGCGAATGATGATAAAAATTTTCACCGGGTGAGAATTCGAAAATCCTTAAGTTTACTAGATCAAATGGGCATAAATTCAAAGAGTGTGATCACTGCATCTAAGAACCTTCGTGAGGCAAGCCAGGCATTGGATATATATACTGGGGTCGTTGCAAAAGAGTGTGTATCTTTTAAAGATGGGGATATCATATTTAACGTACCTTTACTTTTGAACCACCCTATTGAAATCCAAAGGAGGTTATTGCTTAAAGCAATGCTATTCTTGGCAAAGTCAGAGTTTGGACCGAGATCATCGGAATTAAGTAATTTACTGACATCATTTTCAAAATACAGGCCTCACACATTAAAAGGATTTTATTTTTTTCCTGTGGAAGAAAAAATGAGAATGAGTAGAGAGTATAAAGCAATAGAGCACTATGCTACTAAACCTAATAACGTTTGGGACCATAGGTGGTATGTTAAGGGCCCTAAACTATCTAATCTCTGGATCCGACCTTTAGGTGAAAAGGCATTGTCAGGTTTCACTAATTGGAAAAACTTTGGTATACCAAAATATGCACTAATTTCATCTCCTGCAGTTTGGAATGGTAATAATCTAGAACTATCACTTTTCTTAGAAAGAGATAATTTATGGGAGCTAAGTCTTAATATAAAAGAAAAAGAGTTTTTCGGGTGAAACTAGGTATTGAACCTGCGAAAGTTATACCTATCTAAAGATCATAAACATTTGTATAATATAGCAGAAATGATTTGTTGGGAGAATTCCATTGAGTAATAATGTGAAACAAGTAGCTTTTTGGGTGGTATTATTTTTATTAATACTGGCGTTATTTAATTTATTCAGTGGAGATAAAGTTACCCTAAGCTCTAGGACAATTCCGTATTCAGATTTTATTTCAATTGTAGAAAAAGGAGAAGTCTCGGGGGCGACGCTAGATGGCGAACAAATAATTTTTCAAACAGCTACTCAGCAATACATGACTGTAAAACCACAAGGTGTAGATGTGACACCGATACTTCTTCAAAACAAAGTAGCGATAGACGCAAAGCCACAGGAAAAAAATGGACTTTTATCTTACGTGGGAACTTTATTACCATTTTTATTTATTATAGGAATATGGCTTTTCTTTATGAATCGTATGCAAGGTGGTGGAAAAGGTGGAGCCATGGGCTTTGGTAAGAGTCGGGCTAAATTACTTACAGAAAAACAAGGAAAAATCACTTTTGATGATGTAGCAGGTATTGATGAAGCAAAAGATGAGCTTGAGGAAATAGTACAGTTTCTGAGAGAACCTCAAAGGTTTTCAAGCCTTGGTGGTAAAATTCCAAAAGGGGCCCTTTTAGTTGGTCCTCCAGGAACAGGTAAAACACTTTTAGCCAGAGCTATTGCCGGAGAGGCAGGAGTTCCATTTTTTACAATTTCTGGTTCAGATTTTGTTGAGATGTTTGTTGGTGTTGGTGCCTCTCGGGTGAGGGATATGTTTGAGCAAGCGAAAAAAAATGCTCCATGTATTGTTTTTATTGATGAGATTGATGCTGTTGGGCGATCACGTGGGGCAGGTTATGGTGGTGGAAATGATGAAAGAGAACAAACATTAAATCAACTATTGGTTGAAATGGATGGCTTTGAGGCTAATGAAGGGATAATAATTGTAGCGGCAACAAATAGACCAGATGTTCTCGATCCAGCACTTCTTAGACCTGGTAGATTTGATAGACAAGTTCAGGTTCCAAACCCAGACATTAAAGGACGAGAAAAAATTCTTAAGGTCCATTCTAAGAAAGTTCCTCTGGGCCCTGATGTGGATTTACGGATTATAGCGAGGGGTTCCCCAGGATTTTCTGGAGCTGATTTGGCCAATTTGGTAAACGAGTCTGCCTTGTTAGCTGCTAGAATTGGACGAAGATTTGTTACAATGGGTGACTTTGAGAGTGCCAGAGATAAGGTTATGATGGGCTCTGAACGTCGTTCAATGGTAATGACAGAAGATGAAAAGAAGTTAACGGCGTATCATGAAGCTGGTCATGCAGTAGTGGGGTTAAACGTTCCTGAACACGATCCCATACATAAAGCTACTATCATACCCAGGGGTCGAGCCTTAGGGCTTGTCATGAGCCTACCTGAACGAGATCAATTGTCTGTGACTTATAAAAAGTATAAGTCAAAAATAGCAATGGCCATGGGTGGAAAAGTTGCTGAGGAGTTAATCTTTGGGGTAGATAATGTAACCTCTGGAGCTGCATCTGATATTCAACAATGCACCAAGATCGCTAGGGCGATGGTAACTCAATTTGGTTTTACAAAAGAGTTAGGGCATGTTGATTATGCAAATGAGCAAACATCTTACCTCGGAATGTATGGTGGCGGATCTAATCATTCCAGTATGACTCAAAAAATAATTGATGAAAAAGTTAAAGAGATCATAGACGAGGGTTATGAAACGGCAAAAAGAATTTTAACTGAACAATCTAAGGATCTTGAGAATTTGGCATTAGGACTTCTTGAATATGAGACATTAACTGGTCCTGAAATAGTCAAAGTAATCTCTGGAAAGCCGCTAAACCGAGACGATGACGATGATGGATTAGCTGAAGTGAAATCTTCAGTAGTCTCAATTCCAAGGGCTAAGAAGCCTAAAATAAAGGGTGATAACACTTTAGATCCAGAGCTCTCAACTTAAGATAAAATAATAATAGAACTGAGATTAATATAGTTTTTGGAGAAAATAACTTTGCAAAATATAATCGATGGAAAAGCTTTTGCGACAGAGCTTAAAGAAAAGGTTGCGGCTTATGTAAAGACTTTAAAGTTAGACCACGATATTACTCCTGGTCTAGCTGTTGTTATCGTCGGGGATGATCCAGCAAGTCACGTATATGTAAGATCTAAAGGTAAGCAGACAATTGAAGTAGGGATGAAGTCAGTAGAGCATAGACTTGAGGTAGATACGACTGAAAAAGATCTATTAGAATTGATAAAAAGTTTAAATTCTGATGATACAATTCATGGGATTTTAGTACAATTACCTCTTCCTGATCATCTTAATGAGGACTTAATTATTAATTCTATTAATCCTTCCAAAGATGTTGATGGTTTCCATATATCAAACGTCGGTTTGCTTGCTACGGGACAAAAAGCGATGGTTCCATGTACCCCTTTAGGGTGCTTGAAATTACTTTTAAATTATTATGATGGAAATTTATCAGGTCTAACGGCCGTTGTTGTCGGGAGATCTAACATAGTAGGTAAACCTATGGCTCAGCTACTACTAAGCAAGAGCTGTACTGTCACCATTGCTCACAGTAGGACAAAAAACTTAAAAGATGTCACTGCTCAGGCAGATATAGTGGTCGCAGCAGTTGGTAGGCCTGGGATGATTTCAGGCGATTGGATAAAAAAGGGCGCTACGGTTATTGACGTAGGAATTAATAGAGTTCAGTCAGAAGATGGGAAATCAAAAATTGTAGGGGATGTCGACTTTTTGAGTGTTTCAAAAGTTGCGGGAGCCCTTACTCCAGTTCCAGGAGGGGTTGGCCCAATGACTATATCATGTTTGTTAGCTAACACTGCTATTGCATGCGCCAGAATAAATGGATTGGATGACCCGGATAAATTAGCTTACTAATCTAAAAGTTTTTGATAAATCAGATATTGAAATTATAGTTTTTAAGTTTAGTAAATTCTAAGTATTTCTGAACCTTTTTGATTATTATTAAAGAATGGTACTGAATCTGGTAGACTGCTGTTAAGTGTCAATGCTTCGGCTTCTGCTAAAACAATTTCTGTTATAAACGGTAGGTCTAGTTTTCGTGCTTCTTCAAAGGAAACCCACTGTAAATGACTAAGTTCATCGCTGGCTTCAGAAAAATCGTCAAGTTGACTAATAATTAAATTAGCATCTGCTAGGAAAAACCTAGCATCGAACCTCCTTGTTCTGTTTGGGGGTGTTATTGCCCGAAAAATGAAACGAAAATTTTTTGCAGAAGGACCATAACCACTCTTAAAGAAATTTTTCCAGCTTTCATTATCTGGACTATTAAATTTCTTATAGATTTTTTTTCCAAACATTAACCCTGTTTCCTCCCAAATTTCTCTAATGGCAGAAGTTAGAAATGCATGAGAAGGATTTATATTTGAGTGTTCCTTTAGACGGTTTAAACATATTTCATTTGGTTGACTTAGCAATTTTATATCTGCATCAATAGGATCTACTGCCCCTCCAGGGAAAACAAATTTATTTGGCATAAAGGCGGCTGCCTTACCCCTTTGACCCATCAGTACTTTAGGAACAGGACCATCCTCTCTAACTATTATGACGCTACTGGCATCCCTAATTTCAGTTTCCTGCATTTGTCTTTATATCCGTTCTTTTGAGGTATTAGATTTGATAAGATTGAAACCATGCATTTCTTTCGCCCATTGAATTCCAATTATAGTGCCTTTTAGTTTAGGAAGTAGGTATAGTGAGAGGCTAATGCACCCAATAGAAAATAAGGATGCAACCACTAAGGGGTTTGGATTAAAGTTCGTATAGGTCAATAGCAGAAGGGGTGCGAGCACATGACCCACTATAAGGATAGTTAGATATGCGGGGCCGTCATCGGCTCGATGGTGAAAGAGCTCTATCTGGCAATTGGAACATTTAGATTTCACTTTGAGATAGCTCTTAAACAGTGGGCCGTTTCCACATGATGGGCAGCATTTTCTCCAACCATTTACGATAGCTTTTTTTACACTTCGTTCTGATTGATATTTAGATTTTTCGTGGGCCATGTGGTTAGTTTCTTTATTAAATATTTGATGTTTCTTTGGAGTTTACTGAATGTATATAGAGGATTATGATGTCCTTGTGTTTAATATATAAGTACTAAAACATGTTCTTACCATAAGAGTTTTAATTTTGTAATGTAGTTTAGATATCTTAAATTTTGGAATACTAGGTATAGAAAATGAGAAAAATTAAGGGAATAATTTTTGATAAAGACGGAACGTTATTAGACTTTAATAAAACTTGGGGCAGTTGGGTAGTAGAATTTCTTGGAGAAATTTCAAAAAAGTATCCCTCACTTGACAAGCGTTTATTACCAGAAGTTGCTTATTCATTAGGTTATGATCTTATCAATAAAACATTTTATCCTGATAGTATTGTTATCTCAGACACTCCTGAAGCTGGAATTTCTAAGATAATCTCGATACTGCCGGAGTGTACTTTTTCGGATCTTTTAGCTTTGAGTAACAACATCTCAGAAAATACTAAGGGTTTCGAAGTTTTTGCATTAAATCAAATAATGTCTGAATTAAAAGCAATGGATATTTCACTTGCCGTTGCAACGAATGATTCTGAGCAAGCTGCAGTACAACATCTTAAGGATTGTCATATAGAGTCTTTTTTTAAATTCATTATAGGGTATAATTCTGGTTATGGTTCCAAGCCAAACCCTGGAATGTGTTTGGCCTTATGCTCAAAATTTAAAGTTTCGCCGTCTGAAGTTTTAATGGTGGGTGATAGTGTCCATGATATGGTAGCTGGAAAGTCGGCTGGAATGATCACTGTAGGAGTGTTAACTGGTCTTGCTGATAAAGATACGCTCTCTCCATTGGCTGATGTCATATTGCCTGATATAAGCTTTTTACCTGAATGGATAACAGTAAATTTCATATAACTTAAAGGCGACCCAATAGGTCGTAAATAGAAATTTAGAACAAAAACTATAAGGTATCCTAAAAAGTAAGTTTATAAAACATTTAATATAGTGAGAGAAATTATGGCTGATCGAAAGCGCTCCGGAGGTAGAGCAGGGAACACGCGAAGAACAAGTAGCTTAGTTCCTTCACAGATGCCGTGGAAACAACCCATAAATAATGACAAACCTACTGAACCATTGAGTTTGGATGGAGTTCAAAACATCCATAATGGGTGTATTCGAATTTTAAAAGAAGTTGGGATAGAGTTTCTTAACCCTGAATCTCTCGAGATCTTTAAGAAGGCTGGCTGTAAAGTAACAGGCACTAATGTAAAGATGGATGAAGATTTTGTTATGGAGATGCTTAAAGCTGCGCCTGCTAAGTTTAGTATTACTCCTAGAAATGAAGATCATAAAATTGTTATTGGTGGCAAGTATATGTCATTTGGAAATGTTTCATCTCCGCCTAATTCGTGGGATTTAGCTCGAGGGAAAAGGTCGGGCACATGGGAAAGCTATGTAGAGTTCATAAAACTTACCCAATTTTTTAACTGTATTCATTTTGCTGGAGGATACCCGGTCGAACCCATAGATATTCACGCAAGTGTTCGCCATTTGGACTGTCTTTATGAAAAGTTAGTTCTGTCTGATAAGGTTGTGCACGCATATTCTTTAGGAAAAGAAAGAGTTGAAGATGTAATGGAAATGGTTCGAATTGCGGGAGGCTTGAGTTTAGAAGACTTCAATAGTGAGTGTCATATGTATACTAATATTAACTCAGTTTCGCCACTGAAACACGATTACCCGATGATAGAAGGCGCAATGATTCATGCTAGAAGAAATCAGGCAGTAATAGTAACTCCTTTTACTTTAGCTGGTGCGATGGCACCTGTAACAATGAGTGGAGCAGTGGCTTTATCACTTGCAGAAGGTCTTTCAGCTATAGCCCTTCTACAATATATAAACCCAGGTTGCCCTGTCGGGTTAGGAACTTTTACATCTAATGTTGATATGAAAACAGGTGCTCCAGCATTTGGTACACCTGAGTACATGCGAGCAACACAAATGACAGGCCAGATGTGTCGGTTTTATGGACTTCCTATGCGCTCATCTGGTACCTGCGCCGCAAATGTGCCAGATGGTCAAGCAATGTGGGAAACGTCCAACTCCTTATGGGCTGCAGTACAATCTGGAACTAATATGGTTTATCATGCTGCTGGGTGGTTAGAAGGAGGCCTGATTGCTAGTCCTGAGAAGTTTGTTATGGATTGTGAAGTTTTACAACATATTCAGCGTTATTTTGATAAATCAATAATTGATACGTCTATAGATGATATAGCTATAGATACAATTAAAGAGGTTGGTCCAGATGGTCATTTCTTTGGGTGCCAACATACACAAGACAGGTATGAGACGGCTTTTTATCAACCTATGATTAGTGACTGGTCAAACTTTGAGGCATGGGACATTAATGGAGGCGTTTGGACTGCTGAGCGAGCTCACAAAGTTTATAAAGAAATAATAAATGAATTCCAGGCGCCAGAAATAGATATTTCTATTAAAGATGAATTGGCAGAATTTGTTAGTAAAAGAAAAAGTGAAGGCGGAGCTCCAACAGATTTTTAATTAGTTATATTTAGTTAAAGTAATTGGCAGTCCCTAGGGGAATTGAACCCCTCTTTCCAGGTTGAAAACCTGGCGTCCTAACCGATAGACGAAGGGACCACCGGATATAGTTAGTGAGAGAGCTTTTAAGGCAAATACCTCTAAGGTAGCAAGAGAAAAATGTTACAAATAAAAGTTATTTTACACATGTGCTGCATCTTCGATTATAAGCTGCACTGTTTGACGGCCTTGCCAGGTGTTTTTTCCTATTACTCCCGCTAAATGAAATTTTTTACCAGAATGATTCTCTAAGACTTCACCTAATGATGAATTAAATGCTCTGAAACAAATAGCTTCGATTTTGTTTTTATTATTAGAGCCAAAGGTGAGCTTAAGATGGTCAGTGCCAACTCTTTTTGTAAAAAGAATACTTTGGTTGGGAAATACAAATTTGGGGTGTGGAGCACCGGAACCGAATGGACCAGCAGCATCTAACGCATCAATTAACTCGATTGTTGCCGCATTTGGCATTAAGAGTCCATCGAGATAGTAATCTGTAGTGGTTTGAAATGTGATATCCCTTGAATTTATCAACTCTGCTAACCTGTCAAACGCTGGAGTTAATTGCTTTTTTGAAAGAGTTATTCCTGCAGCCATTGCGTGTCCCCCTCCTTTTTCAATAAGACCCTCTAAAACAAGTTTTTGGATCAGTGAACCAAGATCGATTCCAGGGATTGAGCGCCCAGACCCTTTACCTATGTCGCCTGAAAAAGCTACTACAAAAGATGGGCGGTTAGTTTTCTCTTTTATTCTAGAGGCGACTATACCAATCACTCCTGGGTGCCAGTCATCTCCAGAGGCAACAATGATAGAGTTATCAACTCCCATTTTTCCAATCTGACTAAGTGCTTCGTCTTGAACACGGCTTTCGATATTTTTTCGGTTTTGATTTAGTTGCTCTAATTTCTCAGCTAAGGCTTCTGCTTCAGAATCGGAAGTAGTCGATAATAGCCTTGCTCCTAGATCTGACATACCAATTCTTCCGCCAGCATTTATTCGTGGTCCCAAAATAAATCCCAAATGATATTCATTGACTGGAATATTAATTTTCGAAACATCCATTAATGCTTTTAAACCTGGTCTTTTACGAAGTCTAAGAATTTTCAAACCCTGCTTTACGAATGCTCTGTTTATTCCAACCAATGGGACTACATCCGCAATCGTAGCCAATGCAACCAGATCAAGGGAATTTATTAGGTTTGGACTTTGAACTCCTTTTTCTCTCAAAACACTGGCCGTCGCGACTAAGAATAGAAAAACTACTCCTGCGGCACAGATATAACTCATATCACTAGCCTCATCTTGACGGTTGGGATTAACTACGGCCACTGCCGCTGGTAACTCTTCCCCCCCTAAATGGTGATCAATTATAATTACATCCGTTTTATTATTTATTCTTTGTATTGGTTCAAAAGATAGAGTGCCACAATCGACACATATAATCAGATCATGGTTTTCAGATAAGTGTTGAAATGCTTTCGTATTGGGGCCGTAACCTTCTTTTATTCGATCTGGGACGTATAGAGTTGTTTCTAAACCCTGATCTCTAAGCCATGTTATTATTAATGTTGCTGATGCTGCTCCATCAACATCGTAATCAGCAAATATAGCCACTCGCTCCATATTCTCTAGAGCTTGCACGAGCCGTTTGGACGCTTTGTCCATATCTTTCAGGTGAAAAGGATCTGGTAATAAGTCTCTTAATTTTGGAGATAGGAAATTTTCAACAGAATTTGGTGTGACACCTAACCTTGCCAGTATTTGGCATACCTGAATAGGTGTATCTATTATTTGAGAAATTGTTTCAGAAATACGATCATGTTGTGATGTGGGGCCTCGCCAAGAGTTTCCAAGAATTGAATTTTCTATATTCAGAAAATAATTTGACCCAGACATTAATATAATTCGTCCTATTTCTATGTAAAATTGAATTAATTTAGAGAAATTTAAATAACTACTGACATTAAAGAGATTCGTTAAAGTTTTGATTAATTAAGTTTTAATAATTTAGCTCTTCAATTCTTAAGGCTACTGGCTCTTGTGTAATTACTCCAGTTTTTGGAAGTTCTTTCAATACTTTTTCGACTGACTCACTTGAAGTAGAATGTGTTACAATTAGGACTGGTGCCTTGCTAGACTCATGATCATATTGCCGCATTCTATTTATAGATATACTCTCTTTTCCTAGACTTGCTGTTACTTTAGCAAGAGCTCCTGGCTTATCTTCGAGGAGTAAACGAATGTAGTAAGGGGCATCTACAGAGAAGTCGGATACTAAAGCGTTCTTAAGTAGTTTATAAGGTACCCCAAAAGTTTTTATTTTTGATCCATTTATAATGTCAATTATATCTGAAACAACAGCGTGAGCTGTTGGGTTTCTACCCGCACCGGGACCTTGTAATATTATTGAACCAGAGTCTTCTGTTTCTATTACAACCATGTTTGTGCCTCCCTCTAGTAGACCTAGTGGAGATCCTGCTGGTACCAAGCATGGTTTAACTCTTTGCTCGAGCCCGGCTTCAGTCATTTCACACACCCCTAAGAGTTTTATACGAAAGCCCATATCTGATGCGTGTTTGATATCATCTATTGAGATTGCCTCAATCCCTTGCACATTAACACCTAAAAAGTTTACGTTTGTACCAAAAGCTAAACTTGATAAAATCGCGAGCTTGTGCGCAGAATCTATACCTCCAACGTCTAAGGTTGGATCTGACTCCAAAAAACCTAAATCATCAGCCTCTTTAAAAATAGATTCATATGATAACTCAGATTCTTCCATGCGTGTTAAAATATAGTTACAAGACCCATTCATAACGCCCATCACTCTTGTCACTTTATTAATAGAAAGTGCCTCATTTAAGACTTTTATTACTGGTATTCCTCCAGCTACGGCGGCTTCAAATTTTAATAAAACTTCCCTTTCTTCTGATGCTTTTGCAAGTTTATTACCATGCATAGCTAATAAGGCTTTATTTGCCGTAACGACGTGCACCCCATTTGAAATAGCGGCTTCTATAGACTCTTTTGCCACACCGTCTTCACCCCCAATGAGCTCCACGTAAATATCTATATCATCTCTAAGCGCTAAGTTCACCGGATCGCTTTCCCAGTGATAGCTATCTATTGGTTGATCTCTATTTTTTTCTCTGGATTTTGCTGATACCGCAACTATTTTAATCGCTCGGCCTGTCTTTATCTCAATTGAATTTGAGTAATCTCTTAGTATTTTAATTACTCCAACTCCCACAGTTCCAAGACCGGCGATACCTATACGAATGGGTGACAGCATTTTTTCCCCTTAACGGATTTCATCTCTTAACTTGTTATTCAAAAATAAAGTTTTAAGCAACTTTCTATATCTTATTTTTTTTGTTTGCTACATTCTTGTAGTAAAATTTCTACTTTTTTAGGGGAATATTTATTTTTATTTTTAAGAGCAGATGATCTGCACTTTAAGACGAGCATCTTTTCTTTGAATACTTTATCTGTATTATTAGATTTATGTTCATTTTTTATGGTATCAACGGTTGGTAAAGAATGCACTGGAATAAGGTCATGATACTTGAGCCCCTGCGTTTCATCAGATAGTTTGTATTTTGGAAGCATTGGGTTGCACCCTATAAGAGTTAAAGACAAAAAAAGAAATAAACGCATATAAAATTAACCTAATTGACTAAGGGTTTTAGGATAAAAGTAAGAATATTAGGATAGGATGATATGGGTAGTGTAGCAAGCAAGACTTGAAATGATTTTTAGTTTCTATAGACTCCTATAATGGCTCGTACAAAAGGTTCTGATTCAAAGCTAACAGAGTTACGCATCCGAAAAGTGGCCTTAAACCTTTTTTCTCAATACGGTTACGCGGCAGTTTCTATGAGAAGGATCGCTTCGAAACTGGATCTCCAAGTTGGCACATTATATTTATATACGCCTAATAAACAGGCCTTACTTTTTGATCTTTTGAAAACACATATGGACTCTGTGTTAAAAAATTGGGGGTTAGAGAATGTAGAAATAGAGCCAGATAAGAGATTAAAAGCTTTTACAAAGTTTCATATACGGTTTCATATAGGTCGCATAGAGCATGTGAATATATCTTATAATGAGTTGAAAAATTTGACAGGAGAAAATTTTGATCATGTAAATTCTTTACGAAGCGAATATGAGAAATCATTAGAGGAAATTCTAACTTTTGGACGCGATCAGGGTTATTTTGATATTCAAGATGTAAAACTTACTGCACTGGCCATAATAGCTATGCTGAATGGAGTGCTAAAATGGTATCGAACCGATGGCAGATTGAGCCTAGATGATGTTGAGGAGATCTATAGTGAAATGGCGTACAAATCTGTTATGATAGTAGATAATTAGATTTTCATTTTAAAGAAACTATCAATAAATAGGAAACTGCTTACAGAGCTGTAAAACTTCTTGTTTTACAGATTTTTCTATGGCCATGTTTTCTTCTTCTCCATGTTTCCCTAACCCATCTACAACTTTTACTATCATTTTACCAATTAATCTGAATTCAAATTGAGAAAAACCACGTGTCGTTCCTGCTGGAGTTCCTAAACGGATACCACTGGTTATAGTAGGTTTTTCAGTATCAAAAGGAATGCTATTTTTATTACAGGTGATGTTAGCGTTCCCAAGAGCTATTTCTGTAGCTCGTCCTGTGACACCTTTTGGCCTCAAATCCACTAGTAGTACATGAGTATCTGTTCCACCCGTTATAACGGCTAAACCACCGTTAATTAACTCATCTGAGAGAGCTTTTGCATTTATTATAACATTTTTTGTGTACTCTTTGAATTCAGGAGTAAGTGCTTCTCCAAATGCTACTGCCTTAGCTGCAATAACATGCATAAGTGGGCCTCCCTGCAACCCTGGAAAGATTGCTGAGTTGAATTTTTTTGCAAGAATTTCATCATTTGAAAGAATGATTCCTCCACGTGGTCCGCGCAGAGTTTTGTGCGTCGTTGAAGTTACTGCATGAGCATAAGGGAAAGGACTTGGATGTTCCTTGGCAGCAACAAGTCCCGAAAGGTGAGCCATATCAACCATTAGATAAGCCCCTACAAGATCTGCTATTTCACGCATTTTTTTGAAATCTATTTGACGTGGTATAGCAGAGCCGCCAGCGATAATTAGTTTAGGTAGATTCTTTTTTGCTAAAAATTCTACCTCTTCATAATCTATTTCAAGTGTATTCACATCTACACCATATTGAATGGCATTAAACCACTTTCCTGATAAGTTTGGCTTTGCACCGTGTGTTAAATGCCCTCCGCCATCCAGGCTCATTCCAAGTATAGTGTCTCCTGGACTGAGTAGTGCTAAAAAAACTGCCTGATTAGCCTGAGCGCCAGAATGAGGTTGAACATTTACAAATTTTGCATTGAACAGTTTTTGAGCTCTCAAAATTGCCAAATCTTCAACTTTGTCAACAACCTCACATCCACCATAATATCTTTTACCAGGATAGCCCTCAGCATATTTGTTCGTTAATACTGAACCTTGTGCTTCTAACACTGATCTTGAAACAAAGTTTTCAGAAGCAATCATTTCAATTTGATTCTGCTGCCTTTTTTTTTCTTCATCTAAATATGAACTTAAAATGGGATCATATTCGTGGATACTTTTTTCAAAAAATCCTTCTTCGTAAAATAATATTTTTTTTTGTTCATTCATATTTTTCTCTTAACTTATTTTTTTTAATCTTTTGGTATGCCTACCTTTTTCAAACTCTGTCGAAACAAATACATCTATAATTTTTTTAGCAGAGTTTAAAGATGTAGTTCTCCCACCTATAACTAATACATTAGCA
>MDSY01111671.1_pt1 | contig 13508 bp, 11 predicted proteins | sample 811131 | NCBI WGS metagenome assembly MDSY01 (sample SAMN05326643, study PRJNA326480) | marine metagenome | isolation source: seawater | place: Atlantic Ocean: South West | collected 2010
TAGTTGGTCCAAAGGGTGAATTTGTAGACTACTTTTATTCAATAACGAAACCACTAAGCGAAAAAATTACGAGTATATTGAATTAGATGTTCGAGAATGGGGTAACGTTCCGTGTATGGTGATTTGTTATCCCGAAGGTTAGCAATGCATTATACACATTGTTGTATGTAGTTTATTCTTTAATAATTAAGATTAAACTTAGTAATAATCTCATTCAAACATAAATTTCCAAGACTTCCTTCATGTTTATGTTTTACTTCTTTACTTGGTATGTAATTTCCAGTTAAAATCTCTTTTCCTAATTTTTGGTACGCATCACGAAATGTAGCACCTTCCAAAACCAATTTATTTACATCTTCCACACTATAGAGATAATCGTAAATATTATTTTCGAGTATTTTGTCCTTAATAATGACGTGTTGGAGCATAAAATTGCAGACTTCTAGATTGTCTTTAAGGATGTCTATTCCCGCCATTAAATTTTCTTTTAATAACTGAAGGTCTCTGTGGTAACCGCTGGTTAAATTAGAAGTAATCATCGTGATTTCTGAAGGCATATTTTGGAGCTTATTGCATTTTGCACGCAACACTTCAAATACATCTGGATTTTGTTTGTGCGGCATGATGCTAGAGCCTGTTGTTAATTCTTTTGGAAAGCCCAGAAAGTTGAAATTCTGACTCATGTAAAGACAAACATCAGCAGAGAGTATGGACAATGTACCTGCTACTGAAGCCAGGGCAAATGCGGTTGTTTTTTCTAGTTTACCACGACTCATTTGCGCTGCTACCACATTGTATTTCATACTTTCAAAACCTAGCAGTTCTGCGGTCATTGTTCGGTTAATAGGAAAAGAAGAACCGTATCCTGCTGCAGAACCTAATGGGTTTTGATCACTTATTTTTTGTGCAGCATTTAGCATGATTACATCATCAATTAGGCTTTCTGCATAGGCCGAAAACCATAAACCAAAAGAGGAGGGCATAGCAACTTGCATATGCGTATAGCCGGGAATTAGAACATCTTTGTGTTGGTCTGCCAAATCAATTAAAGTGTTGAACAATGTTCTCGTAAGCGCTTTAATCGTATCCAGTTCTTCTTTTACATAAAGGTGCAAATCCACCAAAACCTGATCGTTTCTGGATCGAGCGGTATGTATTTTTTTTCCTGCATCCCCAATCAAATTGACCAATTCAAACTCAATTTTACTGTGAACATCTTCAAAACTATCTTCAATGGTAAATGTACCATCATCTATTGTTTTTTGAATCTGTGTCAATCCAGTTAAAATATCTTCTAATTCTTTTTCACTTAGGATGTTTATAGAGCGCAACATTTTGGCGTGAGCACTATTTCCTAAAACATCGTGTTTAGCTAGTTTTAAATCTAATATTCGATCATTTCCTACTGTAAATCGATCCACCAAATTATCTACTGTGTATCCTTTATCCCAAAGTTTCATATTATTCTACTATAATAAAATTTGTTTAAAAATTTCTATGTACAATTCTATTCCACTCTCTATTTCTGACAGTTCAATAAATTCATCTGCACTATGCGATCGAGAAGATACTCCAGGCCCTAATTTTAAGGAAGGACAAGGAATAAGCGCTTGATCTGAAAGCGTAGGAGAGCCGTATGTTTTTCTGCCTAAAGCAATGCCTGCTTTCACAATTGGATGGTTAATGGCAATGCCAGAAGAATTTAGTCGGAAGGAGCGTGCCTCTAATTTGCTTAAGGTATTTGAGTTGAGGATTTCAAAAACCTCTTTGTTTTGATAGGCATCATTTACCCTAACATCTATTACAAAATGGCAACTAGGTGGTACAATATTGTGCTGAGATCCCGCATTAATTTGAGTAACGCTGGCTTTTACTTTTCCCAATGTTTCAGATATTTTAGGAAACGCATAGTTTCTAATCCAATCAATGTCTTTTAAAGCATTGTATATGGCATTGTCTGTATTTTCATGAGCGGCATGACCGGAAATACCAAGAGCATAACCATCAATAACCATCAATCCTTTTTCGGTAATAGCCAATTGCATTTCTGTGGGTTCGCCAACTACTGCAAAATCGATTTGAGGCAATTCTGTAAAAAGGCTTGCAATTCCGTTTTTACCAGATATTTCTTCTTCTGCAGTAGTCGCTAAAACTAGATTGTATTGGAGGTTTTTGCACTTGTAAAAATGAACGAATAAAGCCATTAAAGACACCAAACACCCTCCTGCATCATTGCTTCCTAAACCGTACAATTTTCCTTCTTCTACTTTTACTTCAAAAGGATCATTTGTATAAGTTTTGTTTGGTTTAACTGTATCGAGATGAGAGTTTAATAAGATACTTGGTTTATTAGCATCAAAATTTTTGTTGATCGCCCAAATGTTATTTTGACTTCTATTGGTTTTCACACCATTGTCGTTAAGCCATTGTTGAATGTGCAATGCAGTTTTGTCTTCTTCTTTAGAAAAAGATGGTATTTTGATAAGTTCTTTAAGTAACTCAATAGCGCTTAATTTAATTTTTTCTAACATATTAAAGTGTTAATGTGGTGCACAGTTCACTATTATTAATCGCTTCAGAATTTCCAATAATTACTCTTCCAACATTATTGTTTAAAGCATGAAAACAGTTTTCCATTTTTGGGAGCATCCCTTGATGGATAATTTTTTTCTGTTTCAATTGGGTGTATTTTATACTATCTACTATTTCAATTACAGAGTTTTCGTCATTGATGTCCTCTAGTACCCCTTTCTTTTCAAAACAATAAACAAGCTCTGTTTCATAAAGCTCACTCATGGCGATGGCGATTTCTGAAGCGATGGTGTCTGCATTGGTATTTAAAAGCTGCCCATTTCCATCATGGCTAATTGCACAATATATTGGTGACATATTATTTGACACAAACATTTGAATAATTGAAGTATTGATTTTTTTTACATCACCAACCCAACCAAAATCAATAGGTTCGGGAGGTCGCTTTGTAGCTAGAATAGAATTTGCATCAGCTCCAGATAAACCTATTGCGTTGCAATTATTCCCTTGTAATTTGCTTACAATATTTTTATTGATTAAACCTGCATAAACCATGGTAACGTTGTCAAGACTTTCTTTAGAAGTGATTCTTCTACCATCATTCATAACAGTATTAATGCCTAATTCTTCGTTGAGCTTTGTAGCGATTTTTCCTCCACCATGTACTAAAATTTTTGGATGTTTTATTTTGGCAAAACCGATTAAAAAGGAGTCTAATCCTTGCTCATCATCAATGATACTACCTCCTATTTTTACAATGGATATTTTATTTTTCATTTTGCAACATTTTTAGTAAAACAGTTTGCGCAGAATAAACTCTATTGTTGGCTTGGTTTAATACCAGGGAGTTTTTGGAATCTATTACATCATCACTTACCACAACGTTTCTACGTAACGGAAGACAGTGCATGAATTTTCCGTTGTTAGTTAGTTGCATTTTTTCATCATTAATAATCCAATCGTTAAATTCAGCACCTATTTGACCGTAATCTTCATAAGAAGACCAATTTTTAGCGTAAACAAAATCAGCACCTTTTAAGGCATCTTTTTGATTGTGAATTATCTCAATTCCTTCAGTAAATTTTGGTGCCAAATCGAATCCTTTAGGGTTAGTAATAACCAGCTCAACATCTGTTTTTGCCATCCATTCTACGAACGAATTTGCCACTGTTTGAGGCAATGCTTTAGGGTGTGGTGCCCATGTTAAAACAACTTTTGGCTTTTCTTTTGTTTTATGTTCATCAATGGTGATGATATCTGCAAAAGATTGTAAAGGGTGTAGTATTGCGCTCTCCAAAGAAATTACAGGAACTATTGCATTTTTGATGAACTTATTGATGATTTCTTCTTGATAATCTCCTTGTTTATCCGTCAATGAAGCAAACGTTCTAATTCCAATAATATCGCAATATTGAGAGATAACCCCTGCGACTTCTTTGATGTGCTCTTGTGTCCCTTCATTCATGACCACACCATCCACTAGCTCAATGCTCCAGCCGTCATTATTTAGGTTCATAACCATTACGTTCATTCCTAAATTCATAGCAGCTTTTTGGGTGCTCAGTCTTGTTCTTAAGCTTGGGTTAAAAAACAATAAACCTAAAGTCTTGTTTTCACCTGCTGGTTTAAATCCTAAAGGATTGGCTTTAACTTTTTTGGACAGCGCTAATAATTCATCAATGTTTTCTATGTCTGTTACAGATGTGAATTTTTTCATGATAAAATCTTTTTTAAAGCAGTGATAAATGGTTCTACCTGTGTTTTTGTTATTCCCAAAGGAGGCAAAATTCTAAGTAAATTAGGGTTGGCAGATGCTCCAGTAAAAATGTAGTGTTTGTTTAAAAGTTTAGTTCTTATTTCTTTAATCGAAAAATCTAATTCTACACCTAACATCAAGCCCTTTCCTTTAATATTTTTAATACCAGGAATTTCTTTTAAGGCTGCTTTTAAATAGTTGCTAAGCTCATTAGCATTTTCCATTAGGTTTTCATTTTTAATAGTTTCTAGCACGGCAATACCTGCTGCACAAGCCAAATGATTTCCTCCAAAGGTTGTTCCTAGCATACCTGGTTTGGCTTCAATTTTTGGGTGGATCAAAATTCCTCCAATTGGAAAACCATTTCCCATTCCTTTAGCCATGGTGATTATATCTGCTTCAATATCTGCATATTGGTGCGCAAAGAATTTCCCTGATCTTCCGAAACCACTTTGTATTTCATCTAGAATAAGTAGTGCGCCATATTCCTTACAGATTTTAGATAAAAATAATAAATACTCTACGGTAGGAGCGTCTAGACCTCCAACTCCCTGAATTCCTTCAACAATTACCGCACAAACATCCTCATCTTTTAAAGCATTCGTAAGTTGACATTTACTGTTTAAGGCAATAAATTCAACAGGGAAATTTTTTTTATTAATGCGCGCAGATAATGTTGCGTTATCAGTTATGTTTAATGCAGCAGCAGTTCTACCATGAAAAGCACCTTTAAATGCCAAAACTTTCTTTTTATTGGTATAGAAAGAAGCTAGTTTGATGGCGTTTTCATTGGCTTCAGCTCCACTATTACACAAAAACAACTGATGTCCAGAATAACCGCTTTGTTGAGCTAACTTTTCAGCTAACTCAATTTGAATTGGCATTTCAATGGAATTAGAATAAAACCCAATCGCATCAATTTGTTGTTTTAATTTTTGAGTATATGTAGGATGAGAATGCCCTATAGAAATTACGCCATGCCCACCATACAAGTCTAGGTATTCTTGACCCTTATCGTCATATACATTAACACCATTAGCATGGGTAAGCGCAATATCAAATCTTGGATATACGTCAAATAAATTCATCATTAAAAATAGTTTGCTTTAAACTTGATTCCGGTTGTTTCTTCGATCCCAAATAGTAGGTTCATGTTTTGAATAGCTTGACCAGCAGCTCCTTTTAATAGGTTGTCGATAACTGAAGTGCTCATTACTTTACCATCAATCTTTTGTACTTGAATGAGGCAGTTATTAGTATTAACTACCTGCTTTAAATTAACGGTTGATTTGCTAATGAAGGTGAACTTTGAGTCTTGATAAAAATGGCTATACAATTCAATTAATTCTTCTTCCGATAAATCACACTTTGTGTATTGCGCTGCTAGAATCCCTCTGGTAAAATCTCCTCTAACCGGTAAAAAGTTAATGTCGCTATTAAAGTCACTTTGTAAGGAAACAATACTTTCTTGGATTTCTCCTAAGTGTTGATGGCTAAATGCTTTGTAAATGGAGACATTGTTATTTCTCCAGCTACAATGCGAGGTAGCACTCAATGATTTTCCTGCTCCCGTAGATCCCGTAATAGCGTTAATATGAACATCATTTTGTAATAATCCAGCTTTTGCCAATGGCAACAATGCTAGCTGAATGGCCGTTGCGAAACATCCTGGATTTGCAATTTTTTGAGCAGTTTTAATTTTAGATTTATTTAATTCCACCAATCCATAAACAAACTCTTTGGCATCTGCTTTTAAACGAAAATCGTTACTTAAATCAATAATTCGAGTAGTAGAAGAAAATGAGTGTTCATCTAAAAATGTTTTTGAATTTCCATGACCCAGGCACAAGAAAACAACATCTGCATTAGGATTTATTTTATCGGTGAATACTAATTCAGGATAATCAAATAAATCGCTGTGAACTTCCAGTACTTTTTTGCCTGACTGGGAGGTGCTGTACATAAAGTTGATGTTTGCCTTAGGATGGTGAACTAAACAACGAATTAATTCACCAGCAACATAACCAGCACTGCCAATGATTCCTACTTCTATCATGATTTTTCTGAATTAACGTGATTAAAAATTTGCATGGAATTGGCTAGAATTTTAGTAAATCCTTTTGCGTCTTCACCATTCCAGCTTTTATTCATTTCTCCATAATTTCCAAAATCTGATGTCATTAAATCGTGTTTAGATTCAATGCCTTCTACAATAAATCGGAAGGAGTGCAATGCTATAAATACATCTCCTGATACATTCTTTTGAGAATCGTTTAGAAAGGATTCAATATTTCTCATAACAGGGTCGAAATACTGTGATTCATGTATAAACATTCCGTACCAATTCCCCAATTGTTCTTTCCAATACAATTGCCATTTAGAAAGTGTATGTTTTTCTAAATTGTGATGAGCTTTTATTATGATACTAGCTGCTGCAGCTTCAAAACCAACTCTCCCTTTTATTCCAATAATCGTATCACCAACATGAATATCACGACCGATGGCGAATTTATTTGCTATTTCTTCAACAGTTTGAATGGCTTTTACAGCACTCATTTTTTCACCGTTAACACCACACAATTCCCCTTTTTCAAAAGTTAAGGTGATTTTAGAAGGTTCCTTATTCTCTAGCTGACTAGGGTAAGCAGACTCAGGTAGAGGTAAATGAGATGTTAAAGTTTCAACACCACCTACACTTGTTCCCCATAAGCCTTTATTAATAGAGTATTGTGCTTTTTTCCAATCTAGCTTTATACCATGTTTTGCTAAATATTCAATTTCTGCTTCACGAGAAAGCTGCAGATCTCTAATAGGAGTAATGATTTTGATGTCAGGAGCAATTAATTGAAAAACCAGGTCAAACCGAATTTGATCATTGCCAGCTCCCGTACTTCCATGTGCAATCATAGAAGCATTAATTGATTTTGCATAATTCGCTAAAGCAATTGCTTGATGGATTCTTTCTGAACTTACAGAAAGAGGGTAAGTGTTGTTTTTTAAAACGTTCCCAAATATCAGATACTTTACAATGTGATTGTAGTAAGCGTCAGTTTCCTCTAGGGTTGAGTGTGATTTAACACCTAAATCATAAGCTTTTTTTTCAATGGCTTTTAGTTCTTCATTGGAAAATCCACCAGTATTAACAATGGCAGAATTTACTTCTAAGTTTTGTTCATGGATTAAATACTTGACACAGTAAGAAGTATCGAGTCCACCACTAAATGCCAATACAACTTTATTATTTTTCATTATTTATAATTTTATTGAGTTGAGGGAATTCTTTCGCTCTTTGTTTAATGCTCGCCTTTCTCATTTTTAAAAATTGTTTAAATCCATTCCATGTGATTTTGTTGCTGGATTCCTTTACTTCACTGAGATCACATTTCATTGCTGTGCAAATGCACATTGATTTGTTAGTGCGTTTCAGGATGTCGTAATTGACACAACTTTGGCAGCCTTTCCAAAAGGCTTCATCCTGTGTAAGTTCTGAAAAAGTGACCGGCTTATATCCTAGATCAGAGTTAATTTTCATCACAGCCATACTGGTAGTGATGCCGAACAATTTGGCATTTGGGAATTTCTTTTTTGAGAGGTCAAATGTTGCCTTTTTAATTGCCTTAGCTAACCCTGTTTTACGAAATTCGGGATGAACAATTAATCCGGAGTTGGCCACATATTTCTGGTTTTCCCAACTTTCAATATAGCAGAATCCAATAAGGATTTCTCCATCCAAAGCAATAACGGCTTTGCCTTCCTCCATCTTTTTGCAGATGTAAGTTGGTTGTCTTTGAGCAATCCCTGTTCCTCTAACTTTTGCAGCTTCTGCCATCATATTACAGATACTAGAAGCATGTTTAAAATGGCTATCGTTAGCCACTAAAATTTTATAATGCATTGCAGTGCATTTAAGAATTGATGAAATAAAATGTTTGATGGGTTTTCTAGTCAGTTCAGACTAAAGACACACGTAGTGTCTTATTAATTGTATTTCGCCAAAAGGCGTCTACAAGAGGTTCTCCTACTTAATGATGAAGAAGATATAAAGCAAGAGCTTACGAGAGTATCTTGTAATATGACTTCATTGATATGACTATATCTGTTATTCATTTACTAAACGTGTTAAAAATATAATGATTAATTTTTTTGTAAGTGTAATTTTTTTTCTTGATAAATGTAAATTAGAAACAACAATTATATATAACGAATACACAATTAAACTAACAAATATATAAATTAATATATATATGTGTTATACCTTTTGTATATTTTTTTTTAAATATAAAATTAGATGTTATTCAAAACCTAATTAAAAAATACGAAACCATATTACTACTAAAGAGAAACCCTTTTAATACAATTAGTTCCTATTCAAACTTAATGCTTGAGTTTGTAAAACGATTTAATTATGAGGATGAGAACCTCCTATGTGGAAGATCCATACAACTTCGGGGACATTAGCAAAGTATTGATTTTTATTGATGTGAGCTACAAGCCTTGAAATCTAGTACTTTATCCGCCATTACATATGAAAATTGTAATAGCTAGTACATATTCTGTTACAGTTTATTTCTCTATTAGTCTTATTTCTTTTATCTCTATATCTGCTGTACCATAGTTATAAATCCGAAATTCAACATTATGAAGTCGTTTTTTACACGAAAACTCTAATTCGAAGTTGATGGAATCTGATGAGGTATCATTTATAGTTAACTCTTTTTTTGCTAAAACGTATTTACCATAATCAGATGCGATATCAACAAAGGCAATTGGTTTTTCTTCCTCATTATTTGTTGCCAATAATTTAATTTGTAATAAAAAATCACCAATTCCCATTGGAATATTTGGTCCCCAAACAGCGAATGAATTTTTAACATCAGTACTATCTTTCAAAATAGTAAGTGTTTCTTCAGTTACTAAAACTGACGGTTTATATTTAAACTTCTCAAATTTTACAGCGTGATTTCTCTTAATTTTCTCATATTTATTTACATCACAATCTCCAAGTCTAAAAGGTACTCCATTCTTTTTTAAAATATATCCAAACTGAAAAAGGGTGTCTGGAAAATTCTTCAACCACATATCCTTGATAACGTATAGATTAGGTTGAGCAAAAACTTCATCTACTAATCTTTGATTTCTTACCCCACTTTTATCATGCGCTGTTGCTTTAATTCTTGAAGGATCAGGGCAAGCTGAGACGTAGGAATTCCAAAACTCTCCTATAATTCCAATTTCTCCTAATGACAGGAATTCGCTTCGTACTTTAATCTGTGAACTTAGTCTCTTAGGTCTAATGAATTTTAAATAATGAATTGTGCTTAAACTCCCAACTGTAATTGTAATAAAAAGAAAGGAAGTGATAATGTTCCGTTTTATGCCACCAAATTGAGTGTTGTCAAACAACAATAGGATCACTAATGAAACAGAAATATAGGATGTTACAAAATACCATCTTCCCATACCATTTAAGTAAACCCATTTAGATAATAAGATTAATCCTAAAATTGCAAAGAAATCAATAACAAAAAATGAAAACCACTTATTTGATTTTAATATGTTGAAAAATTGCTTATTGAAATTACTTACAATAAGAAACAAGCAAAACGCCAATACTAGCCAAGCATAAATACTGTAGAAGAGTTCGTTGTTTTGAAAAGAAAATACTTCAATAAATTCTCTTTTTAATATATCAATTGAACCTTTTAAAGTCTGCCAGTCATTGAATTCCTTATAGTTAGTGGTTATCGCTGTTGCGTATGATTTAGCATACTTAATAAAAAAAATGATTGCAACAATTCCTACACCTCCATAAAACAAAATATGTTTATTTAAGTTTTTTCGTTTTTCTATAAAAAAATGAAAAATAAATAGTGTGGTTACAAGCATTGTAATTGTTACAATGGCTAAATCCGAAACCCAAATGGATATAGAAAGTGATAATATTATACCAACTAATAGTAGGTGATTATATATCTTTTTTTTGTTGGCAAAATCAATTCGATTAATAAAATAAATTGAAATCCCTATTAAGCTATATTGCACTCCAATTGGAAACCTAGTTAAATCAATAAAACGAATAGGAGGAAAAAACCATACTAATGCAAATAATAATTTTGTTTTTTTACTTTTAAAAAGGCTTGAAAAACCAAGGTAGCCTATTAATAAAACAAAATAATTTGAGAAGGACACAGACAACACCGCTGAAAATCCAAAAGTTTTATGAAAGATTTGACTGATTAAAGGGATAAAAGTTCCTCCTCTATCTTGTCCCCAACAATAAAAATCATTGGGTAAATCATAGTAATATGTCATTAATATGTTAAGGGCATCATCTGAATTTAGCAGAGGATAAAACCTTGAGGAATAAAGAAAAAAGGATAAAACTACTATTACTGTGAAAAAAAAGATATTTTGAAATTGATTTTTATTCATATTTAAAGTATTATCAATACAAAAGAAGAAATTAATTTGTTATTACCATGGTTTTTGTATCAATTAATTTCTCATCAGTTATTAATGAATACATGTAAATTCCAGGCTTTAACTCTGATGCGCTTATATTAACAGTTCCTTTACCTTCACTATTTAATACAATGCTTTTTACAGGAGTGCCTTGCATATCATAAACCGTAATAAATGCTTTATTAGTTTCACCTTTTAAGAAGTAAGTAATAGTTGTTTGTTCATTAAAAGGATTTGGAGCATTCTGATATAGTTTACTGTTAAAATTAGAGTTGCTTTCATTTATATCTGTGGTACTGCTGAATTTTAAATTCTCAACTTCAGTTTTTAACTTGTCAATAATATTTTGCTGTTCTTTTATCGCCTCAATTAAAACAGGAATTAAACCATCATAGTTAATGGCAAAAGAAGATATTGAATCTTCAGTTTCTCTAACCAATTCCGGTATAATTTCTTGTACTTCTTGAGCGATTAAACCATAATTAATTTTATCGCTGTTGGTAGCTGATTTTAGGCTGGTACTTTTTAAATTATAAGTTTTACCATTTAGGTTCATTACTTTGTTTAAAGCACCATTAATTGGTGAGACATTAGATTTCATTCGAAGATCGGAACTTACCCAATATCCATCACGACAGATAACTTTACCATAAGCTCTAAAGTTCCCATAGATAAACAGCTTGTAACTTGAATATAGATTGCTTGTTCCGATACTTACATTTCCAACTGAGTTAAAAGACATCACATATCCAGGGGAATTAACATTTCTGTATATGTGTCCTTTACCACTTGCATCTACACCAAGTCCAAACGAATATATTTGATTCATAGCCCAAAGCCTTGCGATGTTTGGAGAGGTCGAAAATATTCGAACTTCTGTTGTTTTATTGTGATCTTGGATCTCTAAACTAGATCCAGGGTTAATTGTTCCAGAACCAACTTGAACCTTACCATCACTTTTTACTTTAATTTGGGCATTAATACTAAAAGAAATTAATGTTACAATTGTTGTTAATATTATTTTTGTTTTCATTATTTATAATTTTATCTGAATTAGTTTAAACTTTAGTTACATGGAGAGGGAATTATATTTAGTTCTGCACCAACATGAACAGTAAAATCCCCATTTATTCTGATTTCATTTGACGCTCTAAACGTTAAGTTGTCTACTGAAGACATTGAAATAGAGCTTGAACCATTTCCTATAGTAATATTTTGACGTACTCCATATGCGATACTATTTAGTTGTGAATTATTCAATATTGTTACATTCTGTCCACAATAACTATCATTTAATTCATAATATCTGAAATAATCTACCGACATGTATTGCGGTAAAGGAGTATTTGGGTTTAAGTATGGTACAGGAAGCCCACCATCTATCTGCTGGTCTATAACTACAAATTGTGGTTCCATGACCATTTTAGGATGATTATATTCAACATAAAACGGTTGGTCATCAAAATAAAATATAATTCTATCTGGCAACCATTCTACTGCATACTTATGATAATCATCGAATAATGGTTGACTATGAGTATACCATACATGACCACTTAATTTTACATGGTCAATATCGCAATCAGGGTGTTCATCATGCCAACCAGCAACATTTGATTTACCGTCAGCATATTGACTGCCAGATGGCTCTAAAATATCAATTTCATCATGAATATCTCTACAACCAGTAAGTGGATTTTCAAAGACATAATAGGTCCAAAATGCAGGCCAAAAACCTTCTCCACAGGCTACACCATTGTTATAAAACCCTGGTAATTTTGCACGTATTTCAAAATAACCATACGAATAGTTATGGTCAACCGATTGTACTCCACCAGAATAATATTTATCACTCCAAGAAATATCTTCAACTTTTAATTTGAGATTATTTCCGTCAACAGAAACATTTGCAGGTCTAAAGTATTGACCACCACCCCAATTATACCCTACACCATTCCAAGGGGCAAGCTCATCCCATTTTGATTCGTCCAAGGTTGTACTGTTAAATTCATCACTTTTTGTTGTGTTCAACTCCCAATTATCATCTAAATTAGGAGGAATTTGTCCATTTACCAACATCATAAATCCAGATGATGTTAAAATAGTTATAAAAAAAATCAATTTTCTTTTCATTTTTACCGTTTTTAATAAGTTAGACAATGTTTATTTTGTATGGGCTATTACAATATAATACAACAAATATATTAAATATTATAAATATGTAATTAATTATATAATATTAAGCGCATTACAAAAAATACGAAACCAGATTACAACTAAAGAGATACAGTTTAAATACAATTAGTTCGTATTCATAATGATGCTTCAATTTGTAAAAAGATTTAATTATGAGGATGAGAACCTCAAAGAACTAACCATTAAACAAATCATAAGATTTTGGATTATCTTAATACAAGAAAAAAGGATACTCCCAATCCTCTCAAGAAGAGTTTTTGGGAGCCTTCAAATATTTTTACTCAGAATGTTTTAGCCGAAGTATTGAAGAATCGGTTATGTATCTTTATAGAAATCAAAGCCCATTGCCAGCTATTTTATCTCTTAATGAAGTAAAGTGCTTGTTATTTAATAATACAAAACAAAAATTATAGGAAGGCCGTTTCCAATACTACAAAAAAAAATTCCCAAAAATAAAAAATTATTTTTGGGAATAAGGGAGTGGAGATGCAGGGAATCGAACCCTGGTCCAAACAAGGAATCTGAAAGCTTTCTACATGTTTAGTAAACCATTAATTTTCGA
>MDSY01130789.1_pt1 | contig 13505 bp, 6 predicted proteins | sample 811131 | NCBI WGS metagenome assembly MDSY01 (sample SAMN05326643, study PRJNA326480) | marine metagenome | isolation source: seawater | place: Atlantic Ocean: South West | collected 2010
CAAATCTTCGATGAAATTAGTTACAAAACAAGGTCCTTTCCACTTTACAGGTGAAAACTCCGAAATCCCCTCTGCAATCGCCGCTCTAATTGATGCGTCTAATGAAAGATTGTTGATTTCCACTCAGAGTTTTTCAGATGCATCCATAATCCAAGCCACAGAAGGGGCGCTTGAGCGTGGCGTCCGCGTATACATGGTCATCGACTCTGTAGGTTTCGATTCTATACTGAACGACCCATCCTGCAATGCATTGCACGGTAACGTGCTTCTACGCGAACGTCAAGAGCGCGGTCTCGATATCATCATTGCCGATTGGCATCTTCCAAACCGCATTGGATTCTTACTTTCCACACCACTTGATGGTACACTAACCAGGAATACTGGGGGTTGGGCAATGGAACTATCCAAGAATCAGATAGATGAGTTTTCTACTCACATCCAACATGAGTTTTGGTCAATCAAAGAAGGTCGCGAAGTACTTTCGCCAGAAGAAGTCAGAACTCCTAAGCCGATCGCTGAAGCACCATTTACTCTTAGAACAATTCAGAATAGAGAATACATTCTTCGTTCAAGTCTCGCCAGTGATGGTGATGATTCAAAAGCAGAATTAGCACTACGTAATGAAAAAATTTGGGAAGGTCAAATCATTAGCGAATCCGGACAAAGTTCCATCATTATTCAAGGCGAAGTCCTAGAAGTCGGCACGGGGGCTTCTCAAGTGGTCCATTCATCTCCTCGTAATACAGTTCCTTTGTCAGGCCAGTTCGCTCATTCTGGAATATCATTACAATTAGCTATTGGTACAGATAGTTATCTTGCTGGTTGGGACAGAACTGCTAGTGGCGATTGGCACAGTATTCTACGCCTTACCGCTGATCAGGCCAAGGCTGCCAAAACCCTACTTGAGAAGTTCAGTGAATCTCCAGAATGGATTGGACATTCGAAAATCAAATTGGGCGAAGCTGGAAACAGAATCATTCGCAACGGAAATGAGATGGAAATCTCAGATTCTCAGATTCAAGATTTGGGTGTAATTCACCTCGATGAAATGCCAGATTCATCAGAAGCTCTCCAATCCCACAAACCGGAACTGATTCCTCCGAATGACAACTTGGCTAGAAAATGTGAATTCAAGTGGATTTCTGCCCCACCTGTGCCTTCAGCATCAGCATCGAAAGATGGACTCCATGCTGAATGGGATGCTGCTAGAGATATGATTTCTAAGCGTCTGAATGCATTGGACGAACTAAACGTAGTATCCAAGATTCCAGGGTTCGGCCGTAAAGCAAAAGAATTACACAAATCAATTGTAGATTCAATTGGAAAAGTGGGCAACGTCAATGACCCAAAATCTCTGAGCGACTTGGTAGATGAGGTCCAGAAACTCACTAAATCTGTGGGTGGAAACTTGGATGCGATTAAGGCTGCAGAGGATGAAGAAGCACGGCAAATATTGGAAGATGAACAACGTGCAGCACACAACACCGCTGTAGAAAAATCCAACAAAATCATCAAAGATCTCGAGCCTCGTCTAAAGAAAAGAAAAGCTGAATTGGATAAACTCAAGAAGGCTGCAAACAAGGCAAAAGATGTTGAGAAAAGTAAGCTTGAGAGTGACATCGAAACTCTTGCTCCAAAAATTAAACAATTGGATGCCGAACTTTCAAAGGCTAGACTAACAAGTTCTGCCAAATTTGAATTCAAAGCTCCTGCTACGCTCCCGTCCTCTAAGAAAAAGGGCACAAAGGCACACAAATTTTTGGGTGATACACGAAACAGCAAACTTGATTTGAGCGTACCAAAAGAAGGCCTGCCACAATTTGGGACTCTTTTCAAAGATGGTACAGAGCGGTATCTGGCCGTTTCAGACTGGACGCATGTAGCCCAAGGTCGAAAAGACGCAAAGCGACTCAAGGCAACCTTGTGCGCTCCACGAGAGGTGTTGAAATGAAAGAACAAAGAATCACGGTAACAATCGATGCTGAAGGAAAGATGTCAGCAAAGACGAACGGGCTCAAAGGCGAAACCTGTATCGAAGAATTGGAAGCATTGCTTTCCGAACTTGCCGAACTTGACGACGTGACGCACACTCGCGAATATCGTGAGAAGGACCCACGTTCTGCTCAACGCAGTTCTACAAAACAACGACTTGGAGGGAACTAGATGAGTGGAGTTTGGACTGAAAAAAGCGTACCGATGACCGATCATGAATGTGCTGTTGAAGCTCTAGAAGACGTAGGAGGGACAATCCTTGCGAGCAATCAAAACCATATTCGTTTGAGAGTCAAGGGCCAAGAATGGAGCGTCCAAAGAGCTCATGGAAGGTATTCCATCCGATACAACCGTCGGGCAAGCACAACCTCAATCGCTTGGATGAATGAACTTGGTCCGGCCTACGAAGATGCCGTTCAGGCTAAATTACTGAGGCTTCGAACCGAAGAGGAAGCCACTAATCTCGAAAGTGAACGGGCTGCAATCCAAGCGGAGCGAGAGGCCTTTGAACAACAAAGGCAAGACCTCATCCAAGAACGGCGACAAGAAATTCTTCAAAAGGCAAAAACGTTAGGCTACAAGGTCAAAGAAACCAGTGAAAACGGACAGATTCGCATGGTGCTTGTACGAACTGCGTGAGGCTCGAAAATGTCTCATACAATCTCTCTTGGCCATCGCCTTGATCAAAGCGAAATCTACGGACCAGGCCTGCGGGCTGTATTCTGGACACAAGGATGCAACCTTGCTTGTAAGGGATGCTGGAACACCCAATACTGGTCAAAAAAAGGGGGCGACCTCATACAAGTATCAATGCTTCTCAAAGAATTAGATTCAATCGATGGAATCGAAGGCATCACACTTCTAGGAGGCGAACCTCTACAGCAATCCGAGGCCACACTTGAACTCATCAGAGGATGTAAAGAAAGGGGATTGACTGTGTTCCTTTACACTGGATATGACCCTTCTGAATTTGATCTAACGATGCAGCAGTGTTTCGATTTGAGCGATATTGCTGTCACAGGAAGGTTCGTACAAGAATTGAGAGATACGACCTTACGATGGCGAGGTTCTCAGAACCAACAGGTTCATTTCATATCGAAAGCCTACGATGAATCAATGTTGCAAGAACAAACTGAAGTGGAATGCCATATTCTCCAAAATGGAGAAGTTCGAATGGTTGGTTATGCTGAAGCAGCGTTAACTCAACTCCTCGAGGGAATTTAAATGTCCGAGGAAAAGAAATTGTGGAACTCCAGAGGAAACGATATGAAGCGTGAAATTATTTACAAAATTGGCCAACCAATGAGCGTTCCATATTCGAGACTTGATGACCCAAGTTGCCTAAAGATAGTGAATCAATGTTTGGATAACAATGAGCCAGTCCTCGTCACTTTGTTTCGAGATTCTGTCAAAAATAAACTTGGGGCTCTGGAGGGGCTGCCGATGATGGAAAAAATACAACTCCACGCTAGTTTTGATGTGAGTCAAAAACTCCCTGGCCGAAAATACAGAATTCTGGAGTGGCCAAGTCAACATCGTTCTGCCCATGACACTCAACGATCAACACATCCCTACATCGATTATCGATGCAGACTAGCCGTCATTGTCGCTAACGAAGTGATTGGAAAGGAAGAGGATGATTTATTCAAAAAAACACTTTTTTCGGCTATCCACGATGATACTTTGAGGCAATCATCCAAGAAATGGGTTATACTTGGTGATGAGACTGGAGGATTAGAAAAACTCAGGAGTGGACCGGGAAATTCAGCCAAGAAAAACCGGGATGCAATGTGCTGGATTGCGATTCCTCCAGGAATGAAATTACCTGCGCTTGATCCTGAGTCTCACTGTACTGGCAATGGAGGGTTGGAGTTCTATAAGGAAGCAATTAAAAATTTAGCAGAGCATGATTCTATTCTCTATTTTACCTTTCAGTATGATGAAGGGCGAATTAATCAAAAGAATAAAAACAGGCAAGTGAAAGATCCTCATCTCGCGTTTTGGAGTGACACACTCCCGCTTGTGCTCGAGGCAGTATCTAATCGAGTCACTGAAAGTGTTGAAGTCGACGTTTTTGTAGAACAAGTTGGTCCATTAGAATCTGGAAGAGATATGCTGACACCCACTATTCAACAACTCTCCAATGCCTTGTCTCCTATGAGAGAAAAATGGACCAAATTACGTTTCGATGAGATGTGGGTCGTATCGAAGGGGGAACATCCTTGGATTGGTTATCCAGATGCTCTTGGAGCAATGCTTTATGATCGATTTGGAGGGAAGTTAGATGGAGAGAATAAACAAAGAAACTCAGATATTTTTGAAGCCATTACTAAATCTCCATACCGACAAAAAAGTTTGAATGTTGATGTTCAGAATTTACTAAAGAACAGCGGAAAGCCACTGATATTCCTAAAATCCCTATCAGATATTTCGCCCCAAGATCTGCGAGATTACGTGGATGTGTTTTTCTCACAAGCGATAAGAGAATGTCTATCAAAACTCAATGAGGGCGATTGGCAACGATTGCTCTCCCATATGATGGAAACCTCAAGAACAAAACAAGGCCAATCTGCGACAGAACTTATCCACAGAAACACTGACATTAATTCCACATTAGAAAGGCTAAACTCGGATTCAACCAAATTTGATTTTGTTCTTGCAATGCTTGGTACTTCAAACCATGTTGGAGCGAAGAATCAGGCAGAATTATGTAAGGAAATTGCACAAGAACTCATCGCTGGAGGGTTTAAGCCTCGGTTGGAAAGGATGATGAAATTAAAGAATTTGTTGATCGGAAAATCTGATAATTACTTCGATTTCGCTCACATTGAAAAATATGATCTGAGTGGCGAAAAGGGTGAAGAAGAGATGAGATTCTTAGGTGCACAAGCCCAATCCAGAGCCCTAAAAGGTAGTCAAACCAACTTCATTGAAGCGCAAGAAATTGAGAGATACCTCCTAGAGAATACTAGCCATGAAGACGATATTTTACGAAGAATGATTTTGCACGCAGAACTCTTGATGGACTATGGTGATTTTATTGGAGCACATCAATATCTAACAAACGAAGTCGAGTCGCAGCTCAGCCTCAGTTCAGAGGAACGAATGAAAAAAGAGGCATACTACATGGCATCGTTGGTGAAGTCATGCGCTCTTTCTGGCCAGCCATCTTCCTCACTTGAAAATATGAAAAACTTCATTCCTGGATTGCTGAACAGCCACCATCCCTCTCAGAGAATCGCATATTGGACACTATGTTGGATACATGCTCTTAATTCAGAGTTTGAAAATTTGTCCAAAATATGTTTCGAGAAAATAACTTCATTGACAAAAGAACCGCTATTCACACACGATGCCCCGGGAGTGATTCTTGCGTGTGAATTACTTGATTTGCAATCAAAGGGTTTCGATGTTGATGGAAAAACATTCTTTGATACTGTCAAGAAAAACTCTCAGCCTACGACTAAAGCATGGCTTGAATTGCATCCGCCAAATGAAGAGGATTGGCTCGCCCCTTTGAATTTCAACTACAGATGAATTTTTGCTTGAAAGAGTTTTATTCCTCAATTCCGAGGATTTCGAAGCCTCTTTTTAGCAAATATACGTTGAATTCTTGCAGCATTTGTCGATGGTACTGTTTTCGAACAACCCCTTTCTGCCCAATCACTTTGCGATCAAACCTTGTGTGATCGGTGAAAAATCCATTTTTGGTCCTCCTACCCAAAAAGGTGAATTTATTCATCGTGCTTTTCTCGTACCGAGCAAGCAATTCAACGTGAGGATTTGTGAGCATAGCAACGAATTCAAGAATTTGATTCAAAGAATCTGTTTCCATGCTCGAAGCAATCATATCAAGAGCCTTGACCCATGTTTCAAGCGATTCATCACCACTGCTGTACAGATCAAGAATGTCAGGATTCATGACAACTGAGGTAGCCATTTCATCCAAAACAGAATTAAATTCTAATAAATCGTGTTCTGTTCTATCAGGATTTTTGGCATTTGGTTTTATCGATTGAGATAGCAGGAAGAGAAGGTGCCAGTCAAGGTAATGCTGTTCTTCATAAGCAGAGATATAATCTCGTAAAAGGAGGGTTCTCATCGAAACTTCGGACGGGTCATGAACTTGGATTGGTCCTTGGATTTCCTCTCCGGGTAATTCGCAATACAACCATGAAAGTATGGAAGAAATTGCTGATTGATACGATTCCTGCTTCTTCAGTCGAGCAGAATAATCGTTTAAAAAGTCCATTTGGAGGGGGTGTTCTTGATTGGTTTCATCAAGTGAAACGGGTAAGAACAGGTGCGGCTTCCAAGTATCAAGTTCTTTGTTACTCGCTGGGTTTGGTAACAAGGAGTTGAGTTCCACAAATCGAATCCAGTGAGTAATTCGATCTCCAGTAATAAACCAATAAGGCGTCCGTTTCTTTATGTTCCACCAACCGGGCCCATCAGGATCAAGATATGAATTGGAATAATCTCTATAAAAACTCATGAATTGTTCGGAAAAGTTCTCACGAACCCTTCCAGTCATAGTCTTGAGATGGTGTGTAAAAAATATTAGTTCTTGCCTGGACATTGATGGGGGCGAGACATTGGTCGAATTTGGAAGATCGATTTTGGCAGATTTTGTCAGTACCAATTGATCATTCGATGCGGAATACATAGATGTGACACCGTAAATCGCAGCAAGTTTAGCTGCATAATTCTGGAACCCGCGGAATATAGATTCCAATCCGTATTTATCAAAAAATGAGGCTTTTTTATCGCCTTCAAATGCAGTTTGCATTAGAGTACCAACCATTGAAACATCCAATGACTGATCTGGAGACGGAGTTAACTCATAACACGTGTCAACAATGGACATCAAATGCGTTCGTTGTAAAGGTCGATGCTGGGGGTTAGTTCCCGCTTTGATTTCAAGTAGTTCCATAATCGGTTCTAACATTTCGAGCAGTTCTACACGGGCAAGGTGTGTTTTTGGAACTCTGATTTTTTGATTTAACCCCATTTCTGCGACAATGTTGTCCCACCACAATTCAACGAAAGAATGGTAGTGCCTCGGTGTTCGTTCCGAAGCGTGCCAGTCCAAGAGTAGGGAACGAGATACATTCGCACTCGGCTTTTTTCGACAATACCAGGTAAGGGAGTACAATGCTCTCCCGACAACCTTGACTTGCTGCGAATCAAGGTTTTTCGCTAGTTTTGACAAATGGTCAAGGCAGTTCGAAAATGCAGTCGAACTATCCATGAGAAGTACACCAGCATATGGTAATAATTTGTTTTCTAATCGTTGGAAGCCCTCGACCGAGATAAGGTCGTTTAAATTGGCATTCTTCTTCATTGTTAGCAAATTAGCATGTGTCCAAAAGTCATGAAGTTGGTTGGCGCCTGAGTTCGGGAATTTATTTTCATGAAGAGCATCAAAATTGAAATCCTCAACGAGTTCTGGGTTTCGAGTTTCTTGTTCGATTTTATGCAGATGCCAACTGAATAATTCTAATTTTCTCGGAAGGAAATCTGCTATGCCAGCTAAAGCAATTTCAATTTGTGACGGCTCGACGGTTGCACCAAGTTTCCAGAACGCGCACTCTGCCTCCTCTATTTCGAGATGACTTAATCCTCCAATGGTGTTAAAGCACCGAACAAGGAATTCTGCATTTTTATTGCGATTGATACTCTTTAAGATCGAGAGTATAATTCGGTCGAAAGAACGATTCTCATCATCGAGCACAATTTCTTCTGGATAGGAATCGGAGAAACGGCCAATAAAATCATTGAAGCTCAATGGTTTGATTCGAATTGAAATCCCATTGTTTTCTTTCACGAGTTGTTCTGATAGAAGAATGCTAATTTCCGGGGAGATTGCAAGTTCTTTTTGACCCTCTTCTGGAAGAGGGGGTAATTCAAATCCAAAGAGATCGCTTAACAGGGAGCCGAGGATTTGTGGATATTTTGCAATCATTTTAGGACGAGAAGCCTCGTAAAGTGCCTCATGAAGTAAAACTGGTATGTCTTCGTAGAGATTCCCATACAAGGAATAGTGCAAGGTGTTCGGCAGGAGGCCTTCTCGACGTTTCTGCTGACTTACCCGATGCAAATGATACATTGCACGCTCACTGGCAGAACTTTTTGATGTGACAAAGTTGGTGATTCGTATCGATGGATCAATCACGCCTCCTCGGAGAGCGAAAAGCACGGTTGGAGGAGAGTTTGAAGAATCAGCCAGATCAACTGAACCGCTGAGTAAACATGCGCTTCTGTATGGGAGAGTTCTAGAATGAACCTCAATGTTTTTGATAAAATTTCTCCACAGAGTAATGATGTTTTTCATCGATGAACCGTCCCTCATCTGTTCGGCCTGTATGGCGCGCTCTATTCTCGACTCAATGGAAGTGTCGCCAACATCATTCGGTAGGTACAATGCCGTACGAAGTTCATCATCTGTAACTCGATCGGCATAGTATGTTTGGAGTTGGATTTCTTTATTCCACGCGGGATCGATAACGCTCGGGTCGGGTAAGTCAAACAATCTTGTACTATTGAATTCATATCGATCGAATTCCATCGGACCGGCTCCCAAATTATCTCTTAGGAGCACGAGTAAACTGTATTTTGGACGTGAGAATACAACGTTCATTCTTGTACGGATGTTACGATAGAGGCCAAGGAAACTCTTCCTCATCTTTTCTGCTTCAGCACCATCGGAATCAAACCACTTCTTGATTCTGGATTCTTCAGCTTCCTGTCTTCGATCACCGCCAAGCCCAATAGAGGACGCTGCTTCATTCGAGAGCAACTCATAAGGTTGAAGAACAACAACCCCGTCAAATTCAAGCCCTTTCACAGATTCACCATCATAGACTGTAAAGGATTTGAAACCATTAAACAACTCTTCTTCTCGATGATTGTATGGTGTAATCACTGCTACGTTTGAGGTTTGAGTGATATCTGTTTCGATGGCTTGGAGACGCCGAGCAATGCCCTCCAAATCTTCATCAGAACGACAGATACAGAGCGTTACTTTTGCAAATTGATCGTTTTTCTTCACTTGGTTAGAAAGAATTAGGGAACCACCTTCATAGTCGTCAAATTTATCCATGGCACCATAATGTTGTCCAAATGATGCTCGCATTGCATCGTTAAATTTGGTAATTTTTGGTGCATTACGATATTGTGTTCTTAGGGTTTCAATCTCAACTGACTGCCCATTATTGAATAAAAGACCCACAATTTTGTTACTATGTTCATTCTCTAGCCACTGACCTGTTTGTTCAAGACAGGTGAATGTGTCACCTGTGAATTTGTCCCATTCAAACCCGCTTCTGTTTACTGTCTGGAAGCGATCTCCTGCAATGAGTATGCTTTTTGAATCGAAATTTCGCCGGTTAAGGCATAATAAAAAGCTGAGCGCTGGTGGAGATAAATCTTGAATTTCATCAACCATTAGCACATCATGTTGCCAATATGATCGTTCCTCGTCAGTCATCATTCCAAGTTGCCCGGTTGCAAGATAACTTGCTTCTTCGATGATCTTCCAATTCTTCAAACCTTCTTTTATGAATTTTTCAAATCCTCTGAATTCGGATTTATTAAGCCCCATCTTGCTTTTTGTTTTCACGTCAAAGTAATCTAGACTCTCCGTGCGCTTTTTGCCGGATTGGTGGTGCCAGAGATCTCTGTAATCATGCCAGGCATCTGCGGTTGCTGGCGCAGACTGTCCTGTTTTCAATCGAGAATAATATTGAGACAATCGTTCCTTAAACCGACGGAAAGTGAGAAGGCCAAACCTTGCGCCCGAGGGTGGATTTATATCTGGATTCTTCACTAATTGAGTAAGAAATTGGGACAGAAGAAACTCTAGACTGGTCCCCCCAAGAGAACGATTTGTTGAGTCCGTTGTTGTGTCGACAACCATGAGTCGGTTATCTGATTCCGGACCTGATTTGAACTGGCTCCATTGTCGTTCAAAGTGATCAACCAACGGTTCACTTAATGTGACATAGCGCCAGGTAAGAGTTTCACGACTGTTCAAAAGATGATGTTGTAAGAAGTAAAAACAAAAGAAGGTTTTTCCCGTACCTGGCGCACCGTTCAGATACAATGCTTGAGACCGTTTTGCAGTGATGTGCCGCTGTAATATTTCGCGTTTTTCTGTGTTCTCTGCACCGACAATCGTAGCAGATTCTGATTCGATTCCAAGCTTCTTTGCATGATCAATGAATGGTTTCCATGCGGGTGGAAGGTTTGTCTGTGGATTCCGTACTTCAGGGTGATACGCTAATGATCCACCAGTCCAATGAATCAATGAATCAAAGTATTCTCTATACTCACTTGAAACAATCTCAGCAATTTGCGAAGGATGAGCCCTAATTTGGATTGAAGGGAATTGTAAGAAATCATCATTGGGTTGTGCCTTGAAGAGTACCTCTTCAAGCAAAAGTTGGTGTGTAAACTCGAACATCAGTCCGTTTTGTTCTAACAAACCATGTGACTCTGTTACATTCAAGATCACTCGCAAATCCAACACGTCAAAACCTTGGCTGTTCAGATCCTCCCTTAGCCCAAGTGTCGAAAATACTTGGCGGAGAACATTTTTGTTTTTCCGAACAGAAGTTTGAACATACCATTCAAACACTCTAAAGAATTCTTGGGAAATTGAAAATTCAATATCATAACTACGGGACAGTGTATCCGAAATTGTGTCGATAAGACACCGATAGTAGAGAGAGGTCGGAAGGCTCCCATCCAATATATCAAGGGGGTTTTTTCCGACATCAACAAGATCGAGATTGATGTAATCATGAAACCAACTGAACAATTTGGAGAGAAAGGTCTTGGGTAAACATTTCTTGTCATCTTCTGGCAATAACACTCTGTGGGCGAAAAGTGGAACATTTGCCTGCAGTTCTTTTGTCCAGTCATTCCACTCGTCTAAATGGCTGCTTTCATCATTAGATGCTGAGATCGATTCGCTGCTCGAAAATGCCTTGAGATCTGGTTTGTTGAGAGGAGGGAGGTCAATTGTGATGATGCTCTGGCTCACATTTTCTTTGAGAATCGGTTCAAAATCTTTCCATTCATGTGGTCGACAGGTCCAGACAATGGGGACATTTAATTCGGTTGCTTTTTGTAAAAATCTACTCCATGCAGCGGTCGTACGTTCAATATTTTCTTGAAGCAACAAAATATCAAGCGTATCGATGAAGAACAAAGGTTGACGCTTTATCTTCTTACAGGACTCAACGAGCAGGTCGAAACTTTCCCCTTCATCAAGATGTTCGAACTCAGGGTTTGTGCAACCAGAGGCTATGTCGTGCCACAGCGTAATTTCCATTCTAGATGCCGTTCTGGAATATTGTAACTCAGTGTAAACGGGTACAACATGTGTTGTTTCTTGTGATCTCAATACATCTTGAGCGATTCGGCGTAACTCAGTGGTTTTTCCTGCACTTGGCTCACCTCGTAAGAGGATGTGCGTTGGACCTATTTTGTTCGCATTTTTTGAGCCTTGGAGAATCATATTTGACACGAGCCCTCTAAACGATTTCTCTTGATCGAAATTAAAACACTCACCTTCTGTCCAACCAATTTTAAATAATATTTTTTTGAACTCACGAATCTCATCCTTATTGAATGGTGTTCTGGCCACCAAATTTTGTTCAACTGTTTCTATATGAAACAGGGTTGACTGGATATGCCCATTTACGTCCTTCATGAGAGCACACCACCTTTTTTCGCATGGTTTAGGAAAGACCGTCGTATACGATGCTTCAGATTCATACTATTGATTTGCTCTACCACGGTAGGTTGAATCCAAAAGACTAGTTTGGTATTTGCGCCTTCAGGAAGGGCGTTCTTCGACGTCGCTATATTCAACAAATGGAGATCGAATATTGATTCCCAAAACAAAGGATTGTAATTGAAACTCAGCGTTTTCTGTTCTTCTGGAGCCCACTTGTTAAATTGTGTAAATTCCCCTATTTTTTTACAGTTGCTAAACTCCTTCATCATTCCATGAAAGCATCTGTGTGCCTTCTCTGGCTCATGGATTGCATATTTGATCTTCAGATCTCGTACTGCACTCACTATATCCTCGTATTTGTCCTCTAGATTGAGTTGTAAACGTGTTAGATCGTTTTCTGTTACAATTTTGAAGTCTTTTTTGGTATCTCGCTGTATCCAATAGGCTGCAAGTCGGCGGAAGGAGTTTTGAACATCCTCCTCTCGAACAATCAATTGCTCCAAATCATCTTTCAATGAACCTAACCATGAACTGAAATTCTTACGGGAGTCTTTACTGCGTTCATACACCCTTGGTTGCTCCCTTTTATCAAACGCGTTCACCTGTTTCCGGTGCTCTTTATGCAACCTATCAATTGATCGACAAATCTGCTCAGGCGATGGTAAAAGGGGGAGAGGGGAGGCAGAATCTCCACTTGTATATTCTCGAAAGTTTTCTTCAAAAGAATCTGTTTCAGTGTAAATAACGCCGTTGATGATAAAATCAACAAGCAAAAGCGTTTCTTTTGTTTGTTCTTCAAGGGAAAATCTAGGGCCTATCTTGCCCTCAGCTGATGTGAAATCCATAATCAATGACGCTTGTGATTTGCTTTGAATTGCAAGCAACCCATCTTGATTCTTCTCGTCCAAGGAGCCGAAAACAAAGACTGCCGTTGAATTTTGAAGTGAGGAAAGATCAGCAATATGTTCGACCCTGCTGACAACTTCACACGACAACGTATACACTGAACCTTTGAACAAATCCAGGCCAAAAATTTCAATCATTTGGTTTTGTAACTCAATTGGATCAAGAAGATTTGGTTTTGAATTTCTTCGCTCTGGTTGGTCCCAATGCTTATGAAAATACGTTGAAAGAAGCGCCTCTCCAAATTTGGAAAAACTCATTTTACCAAAGAAGATTAACGAAATATTACCTCCTTTCGGTATGTTGTTGGATGAAGTTGTTGTATTCATCTTCCCATCTCTTCCGAGCGGGAAGAACCCCGCTTCATGATTAACTGATGCAGTACTCGACAAAAGAGTTTGGCCCGATGTTATAAAATCATGAGATACAGCATCTCTCGAATGGTAAATTTCTGTCCAAGGACCAACATAGTCCTGGCGACTGAGGGAAAGAGTCTTCCGCATGGATAGACTTGTCCGCTGTTTTGAAATGAGTGACCAGCGTATATGAAGAATTTGTTAGATTTGCTGCGGAAGTAGCTGAGTTTGCTATCCATCAGTGGCGGAGGAGTGTGAGGATATCTACGCAGACGGTGCCTTCTCATTGCGCCACGAGATTGACAGAACGAAATCAGCACGACCTGGACGATGGTCAAAACTGGTCCCCGCTCCCATGAGAGAGGATACGACTGGAAACGCTCAACCTCTCGATAGAGCGTGGACCACGCTAAAGAGATGCGTTGCCAATGTGGTCCCCGCTCCCAGACTTGAACTGGGGACACCCTGATGTCTGCTGAGACGTTTGTTTTTACACAACTACAGTCAGG